>JACCDK010019761.1_pt1 | contig 11491 bp, 8 predicted proteins | sample 7445871 | NCBI WGS metagenome assembly JACCDK01 (sample SAMN15323436, study PRJNA562643) | freshwater metagenome | isolation source: river surface water | place: USA:Blue River Watershed | collected 2017-08-15
CAATCCATGCGCCAAGCCCTCACCATCAGCATGGGCGACTGGACCACCTTTGTCACCCGCCCACTCTCGGCCACCTTGTTGGGCATTGCGGCAGCCTTGTTGCTTGCCCCCGCGCTGTGGCGACGGCTTGGACGGTCATGAGACATTCCAAGTTCTTTTTGGTGGTTTTTTTATTCTTGATGGGGTGCAGCATGAATCAGCAAAAAAACAGCGACGCTCAACGCGGGGAGAAAGATGTGCCCATCATTTCCACTCAGCCTGTGGGACTCCCCGTCCCCGTGAGTTTGGACACCCCTGTTGTGCCGCCTCAGCCGACTGCACCGCCTCAACCCAGTCAACCCAGCCCAGGCCAGGGCGATGCGACGCAGAACGTAGACAACCCTGGCACAAAGTCCCGCCCCTGATTCGCCCGCCTATGCCAGCTGGATTGGCTGGCCTCATAGGCCCTTGAGCATCCACAGCGCAGTGAACACCAGGGCTGTGGCCATGACGCGATTGAACACCTGAAGGCGTCGCCCCTGTGCCAGCCACTGGCGCAGCAGCGACCCCACCAGCGCATAAGAGAAGTTGCTGGCAAAGGCATAGAACACCATCACGGGCATGACCTGCATCAGCCGTTGCACCTCGTCGGCCTGACCCGCAATCCATCCCGCCGTGACGGACAAAGCCAGCATCCAGGCCTTGATGTTGAGGAACTGCAGCATGACCCCCTGAACAAAACCCACCTCCAGCGACATGGCCTGGCTGGACGCCCATTCGCTCACCCCCCACAAGCGCTTGGCCAACCACAGCAAATACGCCATGCCCCCCAGCACAATGGCAACGCGCAACAAAGGCCAGGCCTGCACCAGCGACCCCACGCCCAGGCCGCACAAGGCCAACAGAATCGCCCAGCCCACTGGCACAGCCAGCACAAAGCGCAGGGCATGGCGCAATCCGCCATGGACGGCCAAGGTGGTGGACAAGGTGGTGTTGGGGCCGGGCGTGAAACTCGTGGCCGTGGCCAGGATGAGCAGGGCTGTGAATTCAGCTGAGGTCACGTTGGGGAGTCTGAAACGAGGCCGGCCTCAGGCCAGCATCAGGGCTTCGAGCTTGAGGGTATCGGCAGCAAAAGCGCGAATGCCTTCGGCGAGTTTGTCGGTGGCCATGGCATCTTCGTTGAGGGCAAAACGAAAACTCGGCTCGTTGTGGTGCACCTCGGGCATGTCCATGCCGTGCGCCGCTTGCGCATCCAGGGCGCGCACCAGGGGCTGCGTGCTCGCTTGCAACTGCGCGAGCAACTCGGGGCTGATGGTGAGCAAATCGCAGCCCGCCAACGCCATGATTTGACCCGTATTGCGAAAGCTCGCGCCCATCACCTCGGTGCGGATGCCGTGCTTTTTGTAGTGGTGGTAGATGCGCGCCACCGACAACACGCCAGGGTCTTTGGCCCCTGAATTGGCCGACTCGTCCCAGCTGGTGCCCGCCTTGGCCTTGTACCAGTCGTAGATGCGACCCACAAAGGGCGAGATGAGTTGCACGCCCGCATCGCCACAGGCCACGGCTTGCGCAAACGAAAACAGCAAGGTGAGGTTGGTGCGAATGCCCAGGCGTTCGAGCTGCGCTGCGGCTTGAATGCCTTCCCAGGTTGCAGCGATCTTGATGAGCACGCGCTCGCGCGGCACGCCTTCGTTGGCATACAAGTCGATGAGGCGAAGCGCGCGCGCCTGTGTGGCCGCCGCATCGAAACTCAGCCGGGCATCCACCTCGGTGGAGACGCGCCCCGGAATGTGCTTGAGGATCTCGCATCCAAAGCGCACCAGCAAATGGTCCATGCTCAGACCCAGGTCGTCCTTGCCGTGCTGGGCCATGACTTGCGCCAGCAAGGGCGCGTACTCGGGCTTTTGCACCGCCTTGAGGATCAGCGAGGGGTTGGTGGTGGCATCGCGCGGTGCAAAGGCGGCAATCTGGTGAAAGTCGCCCGTATCGGCCACCACGGTGGTGAAGGATTTCAAGGTGTCCAGTGCGTTCATTCGGGCATTATCTGCTGGCTCACAGCGCACGTTGTACAGTGCCCCTCATGAAACGTGTACTTGTCTTGGGTGGAACTGGGTTTGTCGGGCGACACGTGTGCGCCGCACTGCAACGCGCGGGCGTGGCCATGACGGTCATCACCCGCCGCATGCCCCATGCGCGCGCCATTCAGCACTTGCCCATGGTCAGCGTGGTGCAAGGCGATGTGCACGACCCCGCCTGCTTGCGCAGGCACTTGCCGGGTCACGATGCCGTCATCAATCTGGTGGCGGTGCTGCATGGCAACGAAGAGCGCTTTGAGCGGGTTCATGTCCTGCTGCCCGCGCGCCTCATCGACGCCATGGCCGCCTGCGGCGTTCGCCGATTGGTGCATGTGAGCGCGCTTGGCGCCGACCTGCAAGCGGCCTCTTTGTACCAACGCAGCAAGGCACAAGGCGAGCAAGTGCTGTTGTCGGGTGCCAAAGCCCACGACATCGCGCTCACGCTGATTCGCCCCAGCGTCATCTTTGGCCGCGATGACCAGTTCATCACCCTGTTTGCCGCCTTGCAGTCGGTTGCACCCTTTGTGCCGCTCGCAGGTGCCCACACCCGCTTTCAACCCGTGTGGGTGCAGGATGTGGCGCAGGCCTTGGCCAACGCACTGTGGGACTCGCGCACCCATGGCCAGATCTACGAAGCCACTGGTCCTGACCAGTTCAGCCTGGCCGATCTGGTGCGCCATGCGGGTCGCTGGGCTGGGCATGCGCGCAGCATCCTGCCCCTGCCCCATGCGCTGGGTTGGCTGCAAGCCCTGGCCATGGAATGCTTGCCTGGTGAGCCCCTCATGAGCCGGGACAACCTGGCCTCCATGCAAGTGGACAACGTGGCCACCGGACGCCATCCCGGCATCGGGCAACTGGGCGTGGCCAAGCCCACACGGCTGAGCACCGTGTTCGAGATCCGGCCATGACACCGCCTTGCACCTACTTGGTGGGCGGCGCGGTGCGCGATGCCTTGCTGGGCATCAGCGACAGCGACCGCGACTGGGTGGTGGTGGGCGGCAGCGTCGAGCACATGCTCGCGCAAGGCTTTGAACCCGTGGGCAAGGACTTTCCTGTTTTTTTGCATCCCGTCACCAAGGAAGAACACGCCCTGGCGCGCACCGAGCGCAAAACAGCACCGGGCTACCACGGCTTTGTGTTCCATGCCGATGCCAGCGTCACCCTCGAAGAAGACCTGCGCCGCCGTGACCTCACCATCAACGCCATGGCACGCGCGCCCAATGGCGAGCTCATTGACCCCTTTGGCGGCCAGCAAGACCTGCGCGATGGGGTGTTGCGACATGTGAGCGAGGCCTTTGCCGAAGACCCCGTGCGCATCCTGCGCCTGGCACGCTTTGCTGCGCGCTTTCCCCAGTTTCGCGTGGCGCCCGAAACCCAGGCCCTCATGCAGGCCATGGTCACGGCGGGCGAAGTCGATGCGCTGGTGGCCGAGCGCGTCTGGCAAGAGCTGGCGCGCGGCCTCATGGCCGACCAACCCTCGCGCATGCTGCAAGTCCTGCGCGAATGCGGCGCGTTGGCGGTGCTGCTGCCCGAGCTCGATGCACTCTTTGGCGTGCCCCAGCCACCCGAGCATCATCCCGAGGTGGACACCGGTGTGCATGTGCTCATGGTGCTGGACCAGGCTGCGCGGCTTCATGCGCCGCTGGAGGTGCGCTTTGCCTGCCTGTGCCACGACCTGGGCAAAGGCACCACGCCCACCGAGTTGTGGCCGCGCCACCTGGGACATGAGTCGCGCAGCCTGCCCTTGTTGCGGCAACTGAGCGAGCGCTGGCGTGTGCCTGCCGCATGCAAGGAATTGGCCCTGGTGGTGGCTGCCGAGCATGGCCACATCCACCAGAGCCTGGGCTTTGGTGCGGCGGCGAGCCTGCGCTTGCTGCAACGATGCGATGCCCTGCGCCGACCCGAGCGCTTTGAGCATGTGCTGCTCGCCTGCGAGTGCGATGCACGCGGGCGCACGGGCCTGGAGGATCGCGACTACCCCCAAAGCCAGCGGCTGCGCGAGGCGCTGCGGGCGGCACTGTCGGTGGACACCGCCGCCTTGGCCCAGGAAGCGCACAGCCTCGGGCTCAAAGGCGCGGGGGTGGCACAGCACATCGATGCGGCACGCGAGGCCGCCATCGCGCGGCAGAGTCAGCCTTAGATGGCGTAGTGGGCTTGCGCCTGATCCACAAGCTGGTCAGGGCAGTCTTATAAATCCAGGACCAGGTTGTCGCTCTTGCAGCCCGAGACGCAGACCATCATCACGTCATTGCGCGCCTGCTCCTCGGGGGTGAGCACGCTGTCGCGGTGATCCACCACCCCGTCGATCACCCGAGTCTGGCAAGACCCGCAAATGCCTTGCTCGCAACTGAAGGGCACATTGGCATTCATGTCGATCAGGCATTGGTGCAGGGTTTGGCCAGGACCCACCTCGAAGTGCAAGCCGCTTTGGCGCAACTCCACAGTGAAGCGATCTTTGGCATCAGCCGAGGCGGCCACCGCCACCGCCGCAAAGCGCTCGATGTGCGCATGCGGATGCCCCAGCGCCTGGCAGTGCGCCTCAAAGGCGTCGAGCATCACGGCTGGTCCACAGGCGTAATGGTGCGTTTGGGAATCGGGCGCACGCCGAGCCAGCAAGGCCTTGAGGTCAGGGGGGCCGCCCTGCTCGTCGTCGAAGTGCCAGGTGGTGGGTGCCCCCAGGGCCTCGATGTCGCCCACAAAGGCTGCGCTGGCGCGTGAACGGGCAAAGTACATCACCTCGAACGAACGCCCCAATGCCTTGAGCCTGCGGCCCATGCACAGGATGGGCGTGACCCCAATGCCGCCGGCAATCAGCACCGAATGGCTGGCGCTTTCGTGCAGGGCAAAGTGGTTGCGCGGCGCGCTCAAGGTCAGGGGCATGCCCACGCGCAATTGCTCGTGCACACAGCGCGAGCCGCCCCGGCTTTGGCGGTCTTTGAGCACGCCCAGCACATAGCGGTGCCGCTCGCTGCTGTCGTTGAGCAAGGAGTAACTCCTCACCATGCCGTTGGGCAAATGCAAGTCGATGTGTGAACCCGCCTCGAAGGCGGGGAAGTCGCCCTGCACGGGGCGAAGTTCCACGCTGATGATGTCTTGGGCTGCGAACTGAAGGGTGTGCACCCACGCTTGCAAGGTCTGGCTCACGCGATCTGCCTTTATTGGAAATGGTTGGGAATGATAGTAGGCTGCCCTGCCCCATGACCTTGCCGGTTCATTGCCCTTGCACGCCAGCGCTCAATTGCCCAGCAAATTCTTGAGCAACTGGTTGTGCGCTTGCAGCAGCTTGGAGCGGTCCGTCACCGCCGACAACTCGGCATTGAGGGCGCTGGTTTGCGCGAGGATCACATTGAGGTAGCTCACCGTGCCCGCCTGGTACTGCGCCTCGGTCAACGCCAAATTGCGACGCGCCGCCTCGAGCGCATCGTCGCGCAAGCCCACCTGCTCCTTGAGGTTGGCGGCGAGCACAAGGTTGTCTTGCACTTCCTGCAAGGCCCCCAGCACGGTTTGGCGATAGGTGGCACCGGCCTGGTCCAACACGCCTTGCGCTTGCTCGGTGGCTGCGCGGCGCGCGCCACCATCCACCACATTGAGCGCCACCGCCGTGCCCAGGCTCCACACCCGCGATGGCGCGGTGAGCAAATTGGCCAGATCCACGCTTTTGTAGCCAGCCGACGCGCTGAACGTCACGTTGGGGAAAAACGCTTTTTGCGCTGCCCCTACGCTGGCTTGCGCGGCCAGCACGCTGGCCTGGGCAGAGGCCACATCGGGGCGGCGCTGGAGCACATCAGCCGAGACCCGCTGCGGCAATGCGGCGGGCTGAGGCAGCCTGCCTGTTCGCGTCCAGTTGAGGCTTTGCGGGTCATCGCCCAGGAGCACGGCCAGGGCATGCAAGAGGTTGGCGTGAGTGCTGCTCACCTCCATGCGCTGCGCCTGGGTATTGCGCCACTGCAAGCGCGCCTGAACCACATCCTGGGTGGACGACACGCCCGCCTCTTCACGGGCCTGAGTGATGTCCAGCGCACGCTGCTGAGCCACCTCGGTGTCTTGCAGGACCTGCAACTGCCGCTCAGCGGCGCGCACCTGCACATACAACTGCACCAGGGTGGCCTGCGCCGAGACCCTGGCCAAGGCCAGGTCGGCCTGGCTGGCCACCAGCCGGGCTTTGCTGGCGCGCTCGGTCTCGGCCAAACGCCCCCAGACATCGAGCTCCCAGCTCACGGGCGCCGACAGGCTCACGGTGTTGGTCGCGCCCGCGCTGCTGGTTTGCGCTCGGCTCACGCCCGGCTGCACTGCCACGGTTGGCCACAAGCTGGCTTGCGAGGCCTGCAACGCCGCCTGAGCCTGGCGCACCTTGGCGCTGGCGATTTGCACGCCCGGCGTCTGCGCCAGCAAACGGTCTTGCAACTGGTTGAGGGTCTCGTCATTCCAGGCGCGCCACCAGGCCTGAACCTCGGGCACGGGAGTGGCCTGAGCCGCTGCGGCCTGTGACTTGGCGCTTGGCGAAGGCGTGGTGGTCCCCAGGGGCAGCAAGCTGCAGCCCGCCAGCGTCAGCGCCGCGCACAGCATCGGGATCCAGGTTTTGCAAAGGCGTTGTTCAATGTGCATGCTGAGCATTCTCCAGGCTGGGCAGCGCAGCCCGAGGCTTGCGTTGCCAGCGTGCGCGCAAGCGCTCCAGGGCGACGAACACCACGGGCGTGGTGTAGAGCGTGAGCCACTGGCTCACCAACAAGCCCCCCATGACTGAAATGCCCAGGGGCTTGCGCAATTCAGAGCCATCACCCGAGCCCAGGGCCAAGGGCAAGGCCCCGAGCATGGCGGTGGCCGTGGTCATGAGGATGGGGCGAACGCGCAGCACAGCGCCCTTGAAGATCGCCTGCGCGGGGGTTGCGCCGGCACGCTGACGCACCAGGGCAAAGTCAATCATGAGGATGGCATTTTTCTTGACGATGCCCACCAGCAGCATCACGCCAATGAAGGCCACCAGCGAAAACTCGGTGCCAAAGGCCATGAGCGCCATGAGCGCGCCCACCCCGGCCGAGGGCAGGGTGGAGAGGATGGTGAGCGGATGCAAGAGGCTTTCGTAGAGGATGCCCAGCACGATGTAGAGGGTGAGCAAGGCCGCCGCGATCAACCACGGCTGGCTGGACATGGACGACTGGAATGCGCCCGCGTTGCCCGAAAAACTCCCACGCACAGCAATGGGCATGCGCAACTCGGCCACAGCCTGGTTCACCGCCAGCGTGGCCTCGGAGAGCGAGACCCCATCGGCCAGGTTGAAGCTGAAGGTGTCAGAAGGCACGCCGCCATCGTGACTCACGCTGAGTGACGAATTGGACAACTCGAGCCTGGCGACCTGCATCAGGGGCACCGCCACCTTTTGCGCATTGATGACGTTGAGGTTCTTGAGCATCTCGGGGCTGGTGAGCCACTCGGGCGAGAGTTCAAGCACCACGCGGTACTGGTTGAGCGGGTTGTAGATCACGCCAGCGAGGCGCTGGCTGAAGGCATTGGTGAGGGTGTTGGAGACATCGCGCATGGTGAGGCCGTATTGCGCCAAGGCTTCGCGGTCGATCACCAGCCGGGTGCTCAAGCCGCGCTCCTCGTAGTCGGTGGAGATGTCGGTCACCTCCTTGAGCTTGGAGAGGGTTTGCCTCAACTTGGGCTCCCATTCACGCAGCTGCTCGAGCTCGTCGGCCTTGACGGTGAACTCGTATTGCGAGTCCGAGGGGCGCGCACCCATGCGGATGTCTTGCGCGGGCACCAGAAAGAGGCGGGCACCTGGCTCGCGCGCGAGGTTTTTGCGCATGCGCGTGACAAAGTCGCGCGCACTGTCGTCGCGCTCGGCCAGGGGCTTGAGCGTGATGAACATGATGGCCGTGTTGCGGCTGCGCCCACCGGTGTAGCCAATCACATGGGCCACCGCGGGATCCTTCTGAATGATGTTCATGAAGGTGGTGAGGCGCTCTTGCATGGACTCGAAGGACGCGCTTTGATCGGCGCGCACCGAGCCAAAGATGCGCCCCGAGTCCTGCTGCGGGAACATGCCCTTGGGAACGATGCGGTAGAGCGTGATGTTCAGGCCAATGGTGAGGGCCAGCAGCACCAGCATGGTGATGGGGTGGCGCAGCGACCAAGCCAGGGTCTGGCGATACCAGCGGCGCATGCGGCTGGGTCGCCTGGCAGGCCCTTGCGCACCCGCCCTGGGTGCGAGCCACTTGGCGCACATCATCGGCGTGGTGGTGAGCGACACCACCATGCTCACCAAGATGGCCGCCGAGAGCGTCACCGCAAATTCGTGGAACAGGCGACCCAGCACCCCGCCCATGAAGAGGATGGGGATGAACACGGCCACCAGGGACAGGCTGATGGACACAATGGTGAAGCTGATCTCGCGCGTGCCCAGCAGCACCGCCTGCAGTGGCTCCAGGCCTTTTTCCAGATGCCGAGAGACGTTCTCCACCACCACGATGGCATCGTCCACCACAAAGCCCGTGGCAATGGTGAGGGCCATGAGGGTGAGGTTGTTGAGGCTAAAGCCCAGCAGGTGCATGCAGGCCACCGCGCCCAGCAACGACAGGGGCAAGGCCACACTGGGGATGAGCGCGGCACGCACGCGGCGCAAAAACAGCCCCACCACCAGCACCACCAGGCCAGCAGAGATGGCCATGGCTTTTTGGATCTCGGTGAGCGAGGCGCGAATCGAGGGGGTGCGGTCCTGCACCACCTCCATGCGGATCTCTTTGGGGATGCTTGCGCGCAATTGCGGCATGAGGGCGTGGATGCGGTCCACCGTGTCGATGACATTGGCATCGGGTTGTTGGGACACCACCAGCATCACGGCGGGCTTGCCATCGACCGCACCGAAGACGCGGCTGTCTTGCACCGACTCGCTCACCTCGGCCACATCGCGCACGCGCAAGGCCGCGCCATTGACATGGCGAATGATGAGGTCGCCAAAGTCGCTGGCGGTGCGCGCCTGGTCATTGGCCTCAAGCTGCCAGGCGCTGTCGCCGTCTTCGACCATGCCTTTGGGGCGATTGGTGTTGCCAGCCAGCAAGGTGGAGCGCACGTCCTCGAGCGACACGCCATGCGACATCAACTGGCTGGGGCGCACGTTCACGCGCACCGCGGGCAATGCCCCACCACCAATGGAGACCTGACCCACACCCTCGATTTGCGACAGGCGTTGCGAGAGCAAGGTGGAGGCCACGTCATACATTTGCCCGCGCGAGTACGTGGGCGAGGTCAGCGCAATGATGAGGATGGGGGCGCTGGCCGGGTTGACCTTGCGGTAGGTGGGCAGGCTAGGCATGCCCGAGGGCAGCATGGGGCGCGCCGCATTGATGGCGGCTTGCACCTCGCGCGCTGCGTCGTCGATGTTGCGCGAGAGCTCAAACTGCAGGCTCACGCGCGTGCTGCCATCGGAGGAATACGAGGTCATTTCATTGACGCCCGAAATCGCACCCAGCGCACGCTCGAGCGGCGTGGCCACCGTCGCGGCCATGGTCTCGGGGCTGGCACCGGGCAGGTTGGCCGTCACCGAAATCACTGGGAACTCCACCTTGGGCAAGGGCGCAATCGGCAACTGGAAATAGGCCAGCACCCCGGCGATGGCCACGCCCAGGCTCAGCAAGGTGGTGGCCACCGGTTTGATCGTTGCCCAGCGCGAGACGCTCACACCGCCCCCCGCCTGTTCGTGTGGGTCTGGGCAAGCCGCTCAAACCACAGGTAAATCACCGGGGTGGTGAACAAGGTGAGCCATTGGCTCACCACCAGCCCGCCCACCAGCGTGAGGCCCAAGGGGTGGCGCAGCTCACTGCCCACGCCCGTGCCCAACATGAGTGGCAAAGCGCCCAGCAACGCACACAGGGTGGTCATGAGGATGGGTCTGAATCGCAAGGCACAGGCCTGTTCGATGGCCTCGCGTGCATTCATGCCCTGCTCGCGCTGCGCGTCCAGGGCAAAGTCAATCATCATGATGGCGTTTTTCTTGACGATGCCAATGAGCAAGATGATGCCAATCACGGCGATGAGGCCCAGCTCCGTGCCCGACAGCCACAAGGCCAGCAAGGCCCCAATCGCCGCCGAGGGCAGGGTCGAGAGGATGGTCACGGGATGGACATAGCTCTCATACAGCACGCCCAGCACGATGTACATGGTGATGACCGCCGCCAGGATCAGCCACAGCGTGTCCACCAGGCTGGCACGAAAGGCCAGCGCCACGCCCTCGAATTGCGCACTGATGCTGGCTGGCAAGCCCTGGGCCTTGAGGCCTTGCCAAGCTTTGTCGATGGCGGCCACGGCCTCGCCCAATGAGGCGGTGCGGGCAGGGTCAAAGCTCAACGTCACCGAAGGATATTGGTTTGCCCTCATGAGGGTGAGCACCGCAGGGCGGGTTTCGATGCTCGCTAGGCTAGACAGCGGCACCGGCTTGCCCGATGCCGTGGCAACAAAAACGTTTTCCAGCGCCTGCGTGCCCTCGGTGAACTGGCCTTTGGCCTCGATCACCACGCGGTACTGGTTGCTCTGCGTGAAGATGGTGGAGATGAGTCGCTGGCCAAAGGCGTTGTAGAGCGCGTTGTCCACCGCCGAGACATTGACCCCCAGGCGGCTGGCAGCATCGCGGTCAATGCGCACAAAGGCCTGCAAGCCCTGGTCTTGCCAATCGGTGGCGGCGGTGGCGATGGCGGGGTGGCCAGCAAGCGCGGCCTGCAAGCGGCGCGACCACTCTGCCAGTTGCAGCTCGTCGGGTCCTGTCAGCAAGAAACGGTAGGGCGTGCGCGAGACCTGATCCTCGATGCTCAGGTCTTGCACGGGCTGCCAATACACCGTCATGCTGGGCACGGTCTGGGCGCGGGTGGTCAGTCGCTGCAGCACGGTGTCGAGCTCATCGCGCTCCCCCTTGGGCTTGAGCTGCACATTCAGTCGACCATTGTTGATGCTGGGGTTTTGGCCATCGACGCCAATGAAGGCACTCACATGGGCAACGGCCGGGTCTTGCAGCAAGGCTTCGCTCAAGGCGCGTTGACGCTCGCTCATGGCCGCATAGGAAATCGACTGCTCGGCCTGGGTGAAGCCCTGAATGAGGCCTGTGTCCTGGCGCGGGAAAAAGCCCTTGGCGACCAACAGGTACACAACCACGGTGAGCACCAGCGTGAGGCCAAACGCGCCCAGCGTCGGGCCGGGGCGATCCAGCACCCAGCGCAAACGGCGTTCGTAGGCGGCAATCCAGGGCGTGAGCCAATCGGTGCGGCTGTGGTCTTCCCCGCGCTGGCCCCGCCCCAGCCAGTGCGCGCACAACATGGGCGTGAGCGTGAGCGAAACCACCGCAGAAATCAGGATGGACACCGCCAGGGTGATGGCGAATTCGTGAAAAAGCCGCCCCGCCACGCCGCCCATGAACAGCAAGGGGATGAGCACCGCCACCAGCGAGAAGG
>JACCDK010791051.1_pt1 | contig 11490 bp, 10 predicted proteins | sample 7445871 | NCBI WGS metagenome assembly JACCDK01 (sample SAMN15323436, study PRJNA562643) | freshwater metagenome | isolation source: river surface water | place: USA:Blue River Watershed | collected 2017-08-15
ACAGATTTTATCGAAGATAATAGTAACTTCGTCAAAAAAAGTAAATATGCGTGTTTACCTTGACAATGCAGCCACAACACCAATTGCACCCGAAGTTGTAGATGTGATGTTGTCGGTCATGAAAGAACATTTTGGAAATCCTTCGTCTACGCACTTTTATGGTAGAAATGCAAAAGCCTATATTGAAAATGCACGAAGGACTGTTGCTAAATTTCTGAATTGCGCACCCTCCGAAATAATTTTTATGTCTGGAGGAACGGAAGCAGATAATATGGCGATTCATGCTTCAGTAAACGTTTTAGGGGTTGAAAGAATAATTACAACTTCGATTGAGCACCATGCCGTTGGACACACTGTTGAACATTTGCGTGACCATGGAAATATTCAATTAGATTATGTTCGCGTTTCAAACACTGGAATTGTAGATCTTAAACATTTGGAGGAATTGTTGCAGCAAAACAAGAAAACTTTGGTAAGCCTTATGCATGCTAATAACGAGATTTCCACCTTACTTCCCTTAAATAAAGTATCAGTAATATGCAGAAAATATGGTGCTTTTTTTCATTCCGACACTGTCCAGACGATGGGCCATTATGCTTTTGATTTGCAAACATTGGATATCGATTTCTTAACCTGTGCCGCTCATAAATTTCATGGTCCAAAAGGAATTGGTTTTCTTTACGTCAATCGGAAAACAAAAACGGAGTCATTTATACACGGTGGAGCACAAGAACGAGGTTTGCGTGGGGGGACAGAGAATATTTATGGAATTGTTGGATTGGCTAAAGCAATGGAATTAGCATACGAACATTTGGAAGAACACATGAGGCATGTGCAATCCCTCAAAGATTTTATGATTTCAGAACTTAAAAATACATTTCCATCTGTATATTTTCATGGTGAAACGGAACCTTCAGCATCCCTTTATACCGTGTTAAACGTTTGTTTACCTGCCACAGAAAAATCGAATATGCTACTTTTTACACTAGATTTAAAAGGAGTTGCGGTAAGTGGTGGTAGTGCTTGTTCATCAGGAGCAACAAAAGGTTCCCATGTATTGGACGGTATTGGCGCCGACATGACTCGTCCAAATGTTCGTTTTTCGTTTTCTCGATTTACAACGAAAGAAGAGGTCAAATTTGCTATCGAACAACTGACTTCGGTTTATCAACAAAATTTGTAACAGACCAATAAATGAGGGTATTATTTCTGACCTCTGCTCATTCTTCGATCGATGATAGAATATATTATCATCAAGCCAAATCCATGTGTAGGGATAATCAAGTTGCGATTTATTCGACCTATTCGGGAATTTCAAGTAAAGATGATCTAATTGAATTGACTTATGACGATAGAACTTTTTCATCTCGGAAATTGAAAATAGAGGCATTTTCAACAAAATGTGAAGAGTATCTACCTGATGTCGTTATTTGTTCTGAACCAATACCTATTCTTGGTGCACATCAACAAAGAAAAAAAAATAAGTCTTCAAAGTATAGGATTTTGTACGATGTTACCGAGTTTTATCCCTCAAAAAAGAATCTACAAGGTCTAAATGGACTTAAGCGACTAGTAAAAACCATAGCCATGGTTCAATTGAATAAAAAGGCGGCCTCATTGGTAGATGGCTTTATATTTGGAGAACATTTCAAATCGCTTTTTTACAAAGCTCATTTTAAGAAGAAACAAAGTGTTTATTTGCCTTATTATCAAGATCTGTCTTATTTTCCTTTATTTCAATTACCACCTTCTGAGTTTGTTATTGGATACTCAGGTAAATTTTCCGAAGAGAAAGGAATTTTTCGATTTGCGGAGGTTTTAAATCAATTTGCGAAACGTCAGAATAGTGAAAATTGGAGAGTAGTCTTAATTGGATGGTTTGCGGACAAACGAACTGAAGAAGAGTTTTATTTTCGAACTAAAGATTTACAAATTGAACTCAAAGAAAACATGCCTTTTGAATCGTACTGCAAATCCCTTTATGATATATCGGTTTTCATGGACCTGCGAGATTCAGATGCAGAAAACAACCTTTGTGTTCCCATAAAACTCTTCACATATGCTTCTGCCGGTCGCCCGGTAATTTATTCTGCATTACAGGCAATTGAGTCGGCATATCCAAATGAAAAGTTTATAACAAATAAACGTACAGAGGATCTCCAAGGTATGGTAGAAAAGCTGTCACAATATTACGAGAATAGATCTGAATTGGAAATCGATTGTGATGCTGCATTTCATTTTGCCCGAAATCACCAATGGGATATAATAAAAGAAGATTTTATTCGCTTTGTAACGCACACATGAGAGATCGAAAAGAACTTTTTTTTACAGTTTCATCAAGGTTCATTGCATTGATTTCAACCTTTGGAATTGTGCTCATTTCTTCAATTTTACTAGGCGCTGAGGGGAGGGGTTATATTTCACTTACCCTAACAGATGCCGCACTTGTGGCTATCTTCTCTAATGTTATTTCTGGAAGTTCAGCGATGTATTTCCTCAACAAGATGGGTGAAGGTAAGGTATTTTTTTCGGCCTTTTTATGGATTTTATTTTGCTCAATGATTGGAAGTGGAATTTTATCATATCTACATGCATCGCCGTTTTTATTGTTGTTTTTGCTTTCGACAGCACTATCATTTCATACATTAGTATACAATCAGCTATTTGCTAATCAACAGTTTATTAAAGGGAATTTTCTATCTATATTGGTTCAAGTAGCTTTTTTAACTGCCCTGCTTCCCTTATTTATATTTGAATTGCCAATGACATGGGAAATGTATTTTGTTATCCAAATTTCGATTTGGTTTTTGGTTACACTTCTCTTTTTAAAGCACACTAAAATTGGGTTGGTCAATCTTTCTGAATTAAAGACAATTTTCAACTATGGAATCAAAAATGAACTAAGTTTTTTCTTGCAATTCTTTAGTTATCGACTCAGTTATTTTTTTATTTTCCATCAACTTGGCGTTCGTTCACTTGGCGTTTTTGGTGTCATGGTGATTATTGCAGAATCGGTATGGGTGATCAGTAAGAGTTTTTCAACGGTTTCTTTTGCCAAACAACTAAAAGATGAAGATATTGCAGGTTCAGTTGAAAGGACAAATTACTACACAAAACTCTCCTTATTGCTTAGTTTTTTAATTCTCTTAGTTTTGGTAATAGTTCCTGAAAATTGGTATTCTTTATTTTTTACAAGTGAATTTTCTGGACTACAAGAAATCCTATTGGTTGTGTCACCCGGGATTCTAGCAATGTCCGGTTCAACAATTATTGGGCATTTTTTTGCAGCACAAAACAGACAATGGGTTTTGATATACAAATCATTAGCTGGTGTTCTGGCAACGTTGTTGTTAACACCTATTATGCTAGATTTATATGGGATTTGGGGAGCAGCATTGGTAATGAGTATTTCTCATTTAGTAAGTTCAATGATTCTTTATGGCTATTATTTTATCATTATTAAAAGAATTGCAGTTACTTGAAAGTATATTTTTTCTGGAGAAGGTAACTAACCATTACGACTAAACAACTAGCAATGACATTACTTACAGAAGGGTATATTCCCATTATATCAATGAGAAATTTGAGCAATAGCCATGAAACAACACTTGATATTAGTGAGCTTATCCCGTATCGAAATAGTTGAATTCTTCCTTTCAATTCACTATCGGTAAAAACTACATATTTCATGAGTAAAAAACCGATTGAAAAACTTATGATAAAACACAACATAGCACTTGCTGTATAAGCGCTTAAAGTAAATTGGGAAAACTCAATGTTGTCTTTGGTGAAAAGGAATTGATAAAACACGAAAAACAAAATCCAACTCAAGACCAAATTCCCTCCGCCGCAAGCCGCATATAAGAAAGTTCTTTTGTCCATAAATTTGGAAAAAAGAGGATAAAAGAACAATATTACCTTAGTTAAAGTACCGGTCATAAATTAATGGTTACATCATAACCTGTATGTCTACGTATATTAAGGACATTATGTTCATCAAAGTACAGGTATTGTCCTCTTATACCTGTTAGTACTCCCTTAATAGTTGGAAAATCATCAAGTGTGATTGAGCGCACGGAAGCTGGGTATTCGTTGACAGGGTATTGAATGGACAAAACATCATCGTTCTCGGTCCAAAATACAGATAGATCAGAGGGCATTTGCTCGTGAGCTTCCCATTTTTCTTGAATAAGGTCAATTTCACTTTCTCTCTTGTTGATCAACATATTTTTCCAGTTGGTTTTGTCGGTATAAAAATCCTTCATTGCCACTTCGATTACTCCTGCTTGGTATCGATTTTCTGTTTCTGCCAAAACGATTACATCTGCTGCTCCTTGATCAATCCATCGAGTAGGAATTTGAGTTTTTCGTGTAACGCCTACTTTTACAACATCTGTATATGCAAGGTAAACGACATGCGGTTGCAAATGATGTAATTGCTCATACAACACGTCTCTGCCTTCACCAAGGTGAGCGCGACAAAGTTCTGGTTTCAAAATACATGGACTAGCCTCGGGAGCAGTTTGAAAGCATGTAAAACAAAATCCTTCCCCAAAACTTTTTTTAGTCGATATTTTGCACTTCGAACAAATAATCTTTCCTGTCCATGATATCGATAATTCCTTTCCTATTAAGTCATTTAAGCTCAACACGGAATCGTTATCACCTAAAAAATAATGAACTGGTGAATTTAATTTTGTTCGAAGTTTTGATAGAATCATTCAGTAGGAAGAATATTCATTTTTTCTGCAAAATGATAGCAGTAATCTCGTAAATCTTCGGAGATGAGGTGTTCGCCTGTGGCCTTTTCAAAAGTGTCAGCCATCGTTAAAAGGGTTTGATGAAAAAACTGCTTCATCTCATCAATCGTCATGTCTTTCGTCCATAAATCTATTTTCATTGTGTTTTTCTCTTTTACGTCCCAAATTGAGAGTAAAAAAGCAGCAGCCTCTGCATCGTTTATTCCGCCATCAGAGGCACTCCAATTCATTTTAATTGGGAGATGGTTGGGGTCAAGGTCTATATCTATAGAGATGGAAGAGGTTTTCGCAATATTATCGGCCATGGTAAATTTAAGGTTTATAGGATTTGTAAATTTCTTCTGCTGATGCGCTCATCAATTTATCTAATTTGAAATCTTCTGACGCATTCTCTTTCATGAATTCTTGTACCATTCTGAATCCAATGAATTTCCCTATTCTGTCTGGACTTTCGTTCTTACCGTCTTTTTCTAGGTTTGGAGTGAAAGGTCCTTCTGAAAATAAATTCATTATGGTCTTCTCGTTTGACTGAAAGAGTAATTCATTTTCAACAAGGTAAGACCAAATAGCTTTTTCTTGGTTGTGTGACCAGTCTAATTTACTTTTATCATAGCGCAGAATATGCTCTTCAGACATATTTGGGAAAGCCGCATTAAGAAAGTATAGAATTTTGCCATAGCGCACAGCTTCGTGAATGACATCTGCTTGTTCATTTTTCTTTACAGGAAAAAAGAATTGTTCCAACCAGGCTTCTACAACATCTCTTTTTAGGTATACTTTCTTGTAGCCATTTATGGTCCAATTATGCACGAATTGATTTAAAGGGGGCATTTGAAGAAGGGATAAATTCCCTCCAATGTACTTCTCTTCTTGAATAATAATGCTCTTTTCTTTTGGAATAACGAAAGCTCCAATAGGGATATCTGTCGGTTGATTGTTTACAATCGCATTAACACAGAAACAAGTATTGGCGAAAATCACTTTTCGTGGTAATTCACCTGAAGGATGATGAACCTTTAGTCGTTTGAAAGCATCGAGAATGTCACTTTTCAATTGTTCATCTTTCGGTATGTCTTTAGTACTCTGTTCAATTTGTTGAATATCTTGGTAGGTATAAAATGCTTTAATTCTTCTTAAATAAATCGAATCGACATCTAAATCGATCCCAAGGCATCCAGCCAACAAATATTCTAAAACTTCAGAATTGTTTTTTTTATATTCTTCTCTAAGTTTAAGTAACTGTATACTATCGCTAGATTTCAGTTCATTATTCAAATCAACAAATGTAAGTTCAAGGTTGACTTCCGAAATGTCTACCTCAAAAGGATCGAAGGGTTTGCGCAGAACAAAATAGAGAAGAATAACCGTCACTGAAATAATCCCAATTCCAATCCAAATCCATGTTTTTCGTGTCAAGACTTTTGTTATTTTTGTCAAAAATAGTAATAATGATGGTATCAAATAGAATTGTTTTAATCTCAACTTTAGCATTAAGTATTGGATTTACAAATGCTCAAAAAAATGTTGATGTGAGTGGAGTTAACCATATTTCTAAACCGATACAAGCAGGGTTGACAATGCATTCAGGAGTAAATATGGTCACTCCTGGTTTAGTCCAATACATGGATAAGAAAGATGGTTTGTCTTCTAATTTTGGAGTAGGAATGATGTTTGTGAAGTCCTTTAAATCTTCTCCAAATCTAGGCTTTCAATCGGGACTTGAATTTGATTTTGACAAAATAAGTTACGAATCACGTAAGAATATTTATTACGACTACAAACTGAATGTAATCCAAACGAATGTTCTATCAGACAGTACATGTATTCGTTTTAAAATGGATTCTAGAAAACAAAACACAATTCTTGCAACTGTTCCTTTGTTTTTAGTCTTTCGAACACAATATGTCGGTGATTTTCGCTATTTCGGAAAATTTGGTATTAGAAATTCTTTTCTCTTGAAAAATACAATTAACGACTTGGGTTCACTTGTTGATACCGCTTACAATATTGACGTTCAAAATGTTGAGAATATAAGGTTTGAAAATCCGGGTGAAACATTTTTATATAGAGGAACAGTTGGTGTTTCAGCAGGTGCAGAATGGAAATTTATAGAATCCACTTCTTTGGTTGCAGAAATTGGATATCATTATGGTTTTACGCCGCTTTACCTTCAAAGAAAGAACGATAAACGAACGTTATATGAGGTGGAAAATGGACAAAGAAATTATTTTTCGAACAAGGCAAATTTAAATCAGCTTCTTTTCAAAATTTCAATCTTGTTTTAATTGCAACTCATTGAGTATATTTCGAATTGGTTGAATGAATACCTATCCAAGTCTAATTTAAACGGCTTTGTTGTTGGAATATCAGGTGGTGTTGATTCAGCGTTGACGGCTTCCTTGTGTGCTAAAACGGGACACAAAGTTTTATTATTGAACATGCCAATTCGTCAAACTCAAAGCGAGTTTTCCAGAGCATGCTTACAAATTGCTGACCTTGAGGCGCACTATGAGAATGTATCCTCAATTCAATTACCACTGACGACTGTGTTCGATGAATTTACTAAAGTTGTTCCTGAATCTGTACAACAAGACTTTTTAGCAATGGCGAATTCGCGTTCAAGGTTGCGAATGACTGCTCTGTATGCCATAGCACAGGCGAATCGGTGTCTTGTTGTAGGTACTGGAAACAAAATAGAAGATTTTGGGATTGGTTTTTTCACAAAATATGGTGATGGTGGTGTTGATTTAAGTCCAATTGCCGATTTAACAAAAACAGAAGTTTTTAAATTGGCAAAAGAAATTGGAGTAATACCTGAGATTCTCAATGCTAAACCTACAGATGGATTATGGGAGGATGGCCGTTCGGATGAAGATCAAATTGGCGCAAGTTATCCTGAGTTGGAATGGGCGATGGATTACGAAGGCGACACAACTAATCTTTCAGTTAGACAAGCTGAAGTTTTGGACATATACAAGAGATTGAATGCAGTGAATCAACACAAAATGCAACCTATTCCCGTTTGTAAAATACCTGTTTCGATGAAAAGTGAATTAAAATGATGCGTTCACTATTTTTCATTTATATATTATTTTCTTTCCACTCGATTTTTTCGCAACGATTTAGCTGCGGTTGTTCGGAACTAAAGGTAGAGAATTATGCCTCTTCGCGAAATCAATTTGAAAAGTTAACTCACAATAAATTTTTAAAAAATGCCGGTCTTTCACGTTACTTTTTTGTTAGAAAAGAAAATGAATTAGCCTATGAAAGAGCCAGTCTAGCGTTGGATTTATGGTCGAAAGTATCCTTGAAAGTCAGGATAAAAGCAGCAGCGTGCCAATTAGATTCTATTCGTTTGGAAGAAATTAAAAGATTGTCGGCATATAGTGAATTCGAGAAAATGATTACCTATCCTACCGTTGAAGGCTGGAGCAACTTAATAAGTAAATTTAATACCACTATTAATATGGAGGAAGCATCATACCATAGAGATAGTCTGATACTGTTCGAGATTTTTGAAACCAAGAAATCAGAGAAAGTTAGAGAATTTATTACCCAATTTCCAAATTCTTATTTTATTAACAAGGCCCGTGAATTTTATTGTGAATTTCAATACAATGAAGAAGTACCAATCGAAACTCTTGAAAATCTAGAATCTTTCGTTGAAAAGCATTCAGATAATTGTAAAATTGATCAGGTTCACTTTTCGATTTATTCACTTTTTGAAAAGACGCAGCGTATTGAAGAGCTTCAGCGTTACATTTCAAAATATCCTAATCAACCTTGGGTAAATCAAGCATGGAGAGCCATTTATGAATTGTACGTGGGAGAATGGAATGAGGATAAAATCGCAACTTTTAGAAAGACTTATCCAAATTATCCATTTATGGATGAATTGACTCGCGATTTAGATTTGTTAAATGAGGAATTATATCCAATTGAAAAAGATGGACTCTATGGATATACAAATGCTAAAGGTAAAGTGATGATACCTTATTCATATGAAGATGCCGGATTTTTTAAGAATGGAATCGCAGTGGTTCAAAAGAATGAAAAATTTGGAGCAATAAATAAAAGAAATCAAGTTATTATTCCGTTTCATTACGAAACCATTTATGATTTTGATCAAGATATTGCTATTGCTGGGGACACCATATTTTACGGCTTAATTTCAAAAAATGGAGAGAAGATAGTTCCATTTAATTATATAGAAATTAAAAAAATAAGTCCAGTGGTATACGTTTTTCAAGATTCTTTAGGATATGGATTTTATAATGTGAAAGGAATTCAATTGAAAAAAGAAATTTATGAGGACGTCACAGAATTACCAGGTGGTTTGTTTAAATGTAAAGTGAATTCGAAAATAGGAATATTAAACGTTAAATTGAATGAAATTGTCCCAATACAATTTGATGATGTTGAAAAATTCGACGATACCTTATTTATTGTGAAACAGTCGGGAAAATACGGTGTTTACAATGCTAATAAAGGTATTTTGGTTCAACCAAATTATGAACGTCTAAAGATCTTGGATGCTTCGAAAGGAATTATGCAGATAAAAAAATCAAAAGAAATTTTAATTTGCAAGTTTAATGGGGTTAGACAGATTACCTTTTCTATGGAATATTCTCCGGAGTTATTTGATCTTATTTCATTTCATCAGAATATGTCTGTTTTTTCCCAAAAAGGTAAATTCGGCATAATAGATGTAAATGGTAAAATTCTATTAAAACCTCAATACCAAGAGATGGGAAGAACAAATTTCCTAACACCTATTAAACTAAATAATCAATGGGGATTTTTAAATCAAACCACAGTGAAAGTTAATCCAATATATGATGCCTATTACACACCAAATAAAAGCGCGTATATCGTGGAGAAGAATGGAAAACAAGGTTTAATTGATTATAATGGTAAGGAAATTATCGCATTACAATACAACTCGGTCAAATGGTTAAAGGAAGGGTATTATATTCTTGATTCGAATGGGTTATTAGGATTGGCCGATCAATTTGGCTCCATTATTGTCCCATGTACTAACAAATCTATACAAGCTAAGGATAGTGACTTATTTCTATTGCAAAATTCAGGTGAAATGCGTTACTTTATTCCTTCTAAATCTCTTTGGATAAAAGCTCAAAATGAATAAACTATTCAACAAGCCTGATTATTTTTATCTAGCGATAGCGCTAACATTCACAACTTTAGTGATTGGCGCGGTGGTAACTACTGTAGATGTGTTTAAAGCAGAGAAAAAAATATCAAGATTTGATGAAGGATTGGTGGTGGAAAACGAAGAATTGAAGGAATTGAATTTTGAAAATTTCGAAGTGACAAATTCTGGTGGAGGGGAGGTTAAAAATGTAATCGCTGATGCAAACGACAAAAGAAGGAAATCTTTTGATGACTGGTCGCAAGATTTTACCAATAATGGAGCAGGAAATCCTGAGCAAAGCGCAAAAGATTTCGAGCAACAACTTTTTCGCGAGGCAGAAGGAAATGAAGCGAGAAAAAAAATGGAAGAACAGCGGAAAAATAAAGATAATTCGACATCTTCGAAAAACACGACACAAGTAAATAGAACATCTTTGGGAGGGTCTGAAAATCAATTCGCCGGAAATGTTATGGTTCGCTTTAGTTTAAGTGGTCGAACTGCTTTTAACGGGAATAATTGGTATGTGCGGAATCCGGGATATACGTGTGGCAGAGGTTCGGGTCTAGTTGTGGTCAACGTCGTAGTAGGAAAAGATGGAAGAGTTACAAGAGCTGTTGTTGATAATGCAAGGTCAACTGGTAATGCTTGTATGAGGGAACAAGCACAGAAGTATGCAGCTATTAGTAGGTTTAGTATTTCATCAACAGCACCGGATAGCCAATCAGGATATATTCAATACGAATTTGTATCTCAATAATTGTCTTTTGGTTAAAAAATAATCACCATTAAGATTAAAAAGTAATATTTATTTTTTAGATTTGTTTTTTAATTTTTGGAAATGATAGGTCAAAATCTTAAGGCGCTTAGAAAGAGAATAGGAAAATCACAAGAAGACGTGGCAAATGCAGTGGGTACGAATCGTTCTACGTATAGTGGTTATGAAAATGGCGTAGCTTCTCCAGGAATTGATGGGTTGTTGGCCTTTAGTGAATTTTATGATGTGACAGTTGATTCTTTACTAAAAACAGATTTCTCTTCCTTTTCGGATGTCGATTGGTCCCAATTTGAGGGTGCTTGGAAAAAAGAAGCCAAGGGTTCTTCGCTACGTGTGCTTACAGCTGTTGTTGATACTCAAAATAGTGAGGTAATCGAAATGATTCCACAAAAAGCAAGAGCAGGTTACACAACAGGTTATTCTGATTTAAGTTTTATCAAGGATTTACCCATAATGCAGCTTCCCTTTTTATCAAAGGATAAAAAATACCGTGCTTTTCAAATAGAAGGAGATTCCATGTTGCCAGTTCCTTCTGGGTCATATATTATCGGGGAGTTCGTTCAGGATTGGACCATGGTTAAATCAGGAACTGCCTGTATCGTGTTAACGAAAAATGATGGAATTGTTTTTAAAGTTGTATACAATGAACTTGTTGAGAACAAAGGTTTTTTGATGGTTTCTTCAAATCCCGTATTTGAACCTTATCAAGTGAAGGTGGATGATATTATTGAAATTTGGAAATTTGTAACGCTAATTTCGTCTGAGCTTCCAGAAGTAGGGCTAGAGAGTGAAGATTTAGT
>JACCDK010327777.1_pt1 | contig 11489 bp, 9 predicted proteins | sample 7445871 | NCBI WGS metagenome assembly JACCDK01 (sample SAMN15323436, study PRJNA562643) | freshwater metagenome | isolation source: river surface water | place: USA:Blue River Watershed | collected 2017-08-15
CGATGACTCAAAGAATTCATAAGCTATCGCTAACCGCTAGGGAACGTTAGATGAGAGATAGAACCTCCATCGCAATCGTTGTCGCACAAATATTTGTAGTTTCGTTAATGATGGCGCTTTTTGGACGGCTTTTCTATTTGCAGATTGCAGATGGACCTCGTTATCAGGAGGCAGCGCTTGATATTCAAAGTCGGGATATCGTCACTCCTGCACTGCGTGGCTTAATAGTTGATATGGAAGGTGAACCATTAGCCACAAATAAAGCTGGTTTGATGGTTACCGCAGATAGATCAATCCTCGACCAACAGCCCGATAAAGGTCGAAGCATTCTTTTTCGGGTCTCAGAGGTATTGAATCTCGATTCTAATGATGTTTATGCCAGAACAAGACTATGTGGTGAATTGCAGAAATCTGAGCGAAATGGTTGCTGGACGGGAAATCGATATCAACCAATTCCAATTACTAAAGAGGCCACTGAAGGACAAGTGCTTCGAATTCTAGAAAGAGCAGATTTGTATTCTGGAATTGGCGCAGAACCGGTATCAATCCGGTACTACCCAGCAAAATCTGGCGAACGTGCAACTCATGTTCTTGGATATATCGGCCCCGTCACTGAAGCAGATCTAAATAATGAAGAAGGAAAGCGCTACTACCGGAATGAATTAATCGGTAAGGCGGGTATGGAATATCAATACGACGAGTTATTACGAGGAACGCCTGGAATTAAGACCGTCATTGTAAATTACAAAGAATCGGTTACTAGAGAATCTAGAAATATCGAACCAATTTCTGGAAATCATTTGGTTCTAAATATAAATGCAAAATTGCAGAATGCTGCCGAAGAAGCGTTACAGAATGCGGTTCAACGCGCTCGAGGTAGTGGTTATCGGGGAGATTCTGGTGCGGCGATTGTTATGGATTTGGAGGGTCGCGTAATGGCGATGGCTTCTTATCCAGATTACGACTTAAACATTTGGGAGAATGGAATTACTGTAAAGCAGGCAAAAGAACTTTATAGCCAACAGAGCGGCGTCCCTGCACTCGCGCGAGCTATTCAGGGGAGTTTTGCGCCAGCCTCAACATTTAAGGTTGTATCACTTTCTGCTGCAGCCGCTGCAAATTACAACTTAAAGAGTTCTTATGATTGTCCAGCTCAAGTTGAAATTGGTAATCGAATCTTTCGAAACTTCGATAGTAAACCTGCCGGTCGAATTTCTATGACTACCGCTATGGCGATTTCTTGTGACTCTATCTGGTACCAGATTGCTTATGACGAGTGGGTTCGGGATGGTGGGCTGAAGCCGAAGAGCAATCCAAATGATCACTTCTTCACCGTAGCCCAAGGTTTTGGCGTCGGTAAGAAAACTGGAATCGATCTACCTTCTGAAGTTTCTGGACGATTACCGAATCGTGAATGGCGTAAAGATTGGTATGCAGCAAATAAGGATTTTTACTGCAACTATAAGGAACATGCGAAGAAGTCACAATTAACGGAAAACCTGATTGCTCTCGCAGTAGAGAATTGTATTGATGGCGACAAAGTTCGAGCGGGCGATATGGTTAATTTCTCCATCGGACAAGGCGATGTGTTAATGACTCCGATTCAGATGGCAGTTATGTATGCAGCAATTGCAAATGGCGGAAAACTAGTTACCCCACAGATTAGACGAGCTGTAGTTTCGCCAACCGGAAAGATTATTGAAAAATTTGAACCAAAAGTTACTGGCACTTTACCCATCAAGAAATCAACTCTTAAATTATTACAAAACTCACTTCGCGCAGTAGTTACTTCTGGAACAGCTCGCGGCGCCTTCTCTGGTCTGCGTGCCGAAGTAAGTGGCAAGACCGGAACTGGACAAGTTTTTGGTAGAAATCTTGATGGTTCTGCAAAAGACGATACCTCTTGGTTTGCATCTTATGCGCCAACGAAGAATCCACAATATGTTGTAGTCATGATGGTCAGTCAAGGTGGATTCGGTGCGAGCACTAGTGGTGTTGGTGTTCGAAGAATTTACGATGAGATTTTTGGTGAATCTGGAAAGGAAGCCATCTTTCCAAATGGTGCATCGATTGATATTCCAACTATTAAAAACAAGGCCTCATGATGTATCAGACATCCGTAAGAAGTAATAGGAGAAATTTCCTGACAGGAACTGATCCAGTTATAAACATTGCAGTCTTGCTGTTAACTTTATTTGGAGTAATTTTAGTATATGCAGCTACTCGTGACTGGTTCGCGGTAAACAATCAAGATCCCGAGTACTACTTAAAACGCCAAATAATTAACGTTTTGATTGGTTTTGCCTTGGCTTATGGAACTACCTTGATTGATTACCGATTACTTCGTGCTTACACCCCGATACTTTGGGGGACTGGCGTTCTTGGACTGTTACTAGTCTTAGTGCCAGGCGTCGGTAGCGTTGTTAACGGTGCCCGTTCTTGGATTGTTTTTCCAGGTGGCTTCCAGATTCAACCTGCAGAAATTGCCAAGGTAACAATCATCGTTGGAATGGCGCTAATTTTGGCAGAGCGAGATGCAGGCTCAGCAAATCCATCCGATAGACAAGTTATGTACTCATTACTCGTCGCGGCAATCCCAATTCTGCTAATTGTTTTACAGCCAGATCTAGGCACTGTCATGATTATCTCGGCTGCCGTTATTTCAATGATTGCAATCTCAGGCGCTCGAATTCGTTGGGTTATTGGACTCTTAGTAGTTGGTGCGACTGGTGCATATCTTGCTGTTGCCAGCGGAGAAGTTAGTGAATATCAATTAAATCGTTTGCGTGCATTCGTAGATCCATTTGCTGATCCGCAAGCATCTGGCTATCAGCTAAGGCAATCTAGAATCACAATTGGATCTGGAGGTCTATTCGGCACCGGTCTCTTCAATGGCCCACAAACGAATGGTCGCTTTGTTCCGGAACAGCAGACTGACTTCATATTCACTGTTTCGGGCGAGGAATTAGGTTTTATTGGATCGGGATTTATTTTGACATTGTATTTTGTAGTTTTAATGCGGGCCTTTGCAATTGCAAAACGAACTAATGATCAATTTGGACGTTTGGTTACTATGGGAGTAATTGCTTGGTTTTCATTTCAGATATTTCAAAATATCGGTATGACAATGGGCTTAATGCCAATGACAGGAGTACCACTCCCATTTCTCTCTTATGGAGGATCTAGCATGTTTGCAAATATGATCGGAATTGGATTACTCCAGAACGTTTATCAACGTACCCGGTAGGGTGATTTTCACTTCTTTTCTCAAGATTTCTCGCGCAATTAGGGATACTTTCTACTGTTGTGTCATACTTGGCAACGCAATCGCCTGATGGTTGCCAGACCGCTCTTTAGGTGCGGTCGGCAAAACTAAGAAAAGGCGCAACCGAGTTTTAGACGTTCTTCGGAACGCAGATAAAGGATTTAGTTATGGCTGATGAGCCAAAAAAGACGCGTAAGCGCGCTGTTAAAAAATCTGCTGAAGTTGCAGAAAAGTCCGTTGATAAAAAAGCTGAGAAGAAAAGCAAAGCGTTAATACCTACGCCAATCTTCCAAGCTGCTCCTGTAGCACCTCGGGGCGAGCGGAAGAAGAGTGATACCGAAACTCAAGATAATGAAAATCGCCGCCGCCGGCGCAGGCGGGGTGGAAAAGACCGCCGTCGTAGTGATCGCGAAGAAAAATTGGAAACAGATAAAGAAACCCCAAAGAAGAGCTCCGATAGTAAAAATGAAATTCAGCCGGCAGGAGAACCCGTATTTAAGAAACGTCGACGCCGTCGACGTTCTGGCGCAGAAGATGTAACTCCTGGCGAGAGCGTTGAAGATGGCGTTGTAACAGTTGTAAAAGTTCGAGATGCAAGACCTGCCCAAGAGAAAAGTAATGATCGTGGCAGAGATCGTAAGAACTTTGATCGACGAGACCGGCGCGACCGTTTTAGAGATAGAGGGCGCGACCGTTCTAGATTTAACGATCATCGTGAATTTAACCGCGACTATAAAGAGAATCGACGCCGTGGAACGATTCTTACTGATGCAGAATTCCTAGCTCGCCGCGAATCAGTTGATCGTGAAATGTTGGTTCGCCAACAAGGCGATAGAACCCAGATTGCGATTCTGGAAGATAATATTCTGGTCGAACATTACGTAAATAAGAGCAGCAATATTTCCTATGTCGGCAATGTCTATCTTGGAAAAGTCCAAAATGTTCTTCCTTCAATGGAGGCAGCTTTCGTAGATATTGGTAAAGGTAGAAATGCGGTTCTTTATGCAGGTGAAGTTAACTGGGATGAAAGCGGACTTGCAGATAACAAGGAAAGAAAAATTGAACGAGTACTTAAAACTGGACAATCAGTTCTGGTCCAAGTAACTAAAGATCCAATCGGACAGAAAGGTGCTCGACTAACTAGCCAGATTTCTCTTCCTGGTCGTTACTTGGTTTATGTACCAGGTGGCGGCATGAGTGGAATTTCGCGACGATTACCTGAAGGTGAGCGAAATCGCTTAAAAGATATTTTGAAAAATTTGATTACAGATGACGAAGGCGTAATCGTTAGAACAGCTGCTGAAGGTGCATCAGAGGAAGAGCTAACTCGCGATGTAACTCGACTTAAAGCGCAATGGGAAGATATCAAGAAGAAATCAGAAAATACTTCTACTAAAGCGCCATCGCTACTTTATGGCGAACCGGATCTTGCCATCAGAGTTATTCGAGATATCTTCAATGAAGACTTTAGAAAACTCACTGTTCAAGGAACAGAAGCCTGGGATGACATCCACAATTACCTTGGCCACATCGCACCTGAGCTAATGGCAAAGGTTGAAAAATGGACAGGCGCAAAAGATTTGTTCACAGAAAATCGGGTAGATGAGCAACTAGCCAAAGCGCTAGATCGCAAAGTCTTCTTACCATCTGGCGGTTCGCTAGTTATTGATAGAACTGAAGCTATGGTCGTTATCGATGTAAATACCGGAAAGTTCATCGGTAAAGGCGGAAATCTCGAAGAGACCGTAACCAAAAATAACTTGGAAGCAGCTGAAGAAATCGCACGCCAACTTCGCCTTCGTGACCTTGGTGGAATTATTGTGATTGACTTTATTGATATGGTTCTTGAATCAAATCGCGAGCAAGTTTTGCGAAGATTAGTTGAATGCTTAGGTCGCGATCGCACTAAACATCAAGTTGCAGAAGTAACTTCACTTGGTCTTGTTCAAATGACAAGAAAGCGTGTTGGTCAAGGTCTAATTGAAGCCTTCTCAACAACTTGCGATAGTTGTGGCGGTCGCGGAATTCATGTTCACATGGAACCAGTTGATAAGAAGAAGTTAGATCGAGAGATAGTTCCGACGGGCGAAGTTGAAAATTCTGAGGACGATTCTGAATCAGATAAATCTGATGAAGATTCTGATCAAGACGATAAACGCCCTAGATTTGGACGCCGCCGCCGTAGAGCCGCAAGTACTGGAGTCTTGACCCCGGATGAGCACTCGGTTTGACCCCGAGGTGCCTCAATCTCTAACCTAGCCCCCTGCTCGAACCAAGGTTCGAACGTCAATCGGAAGGAATCACGTGTACGCGATTGTTAAGGCTGGCGGCCGCCAAGAGAAGGTTGCTGTTGGCGATACCGTATTTGTCGATCGCATCGAAGCGGCTCCTGGTTCAACTGTTTCATTTCCAGCTGTTCTTGTTGTTGATGGTGACTCAGTTACTTCAGATCCAAAGATTCTTTCAGGCGTAAAAGTTACCGGCGAGATTGTTGCTGAAGTTAAAGGACCAAAGATTCATATTCTTCGTTACAAGGCGAAGACTGGATATCGTCGCCGTCAAGGTTTCCGCTCGAAGAACACTCGAGTAAAAATCACCGCAATTAACGGTGTGAAGTAAGGAGCAAATAAATGGCATCCAAAAAAGGTGTTTCCTCGACACGAAATGGTCGCGATTCCAATCCGCAATACCTCGGCATCAAGCGATTTGGTGGCCAAGTTGTAAATAGCGGTGAGATTCTGGTTCGCCAACGTGGCACTAAATTCCACCCAGGCAAGAATGTTGGAATTGGCAAGGATGACACTCTCTTTGCACTTGCTGCCGGCGCAGTTGAATTTGGCAGCGCACGCGGTCGCCGTGTTGTAAATATTGTTCCAGTTTCTTAATTCAGCGGACTTAAATTAGTCGGGTCCGTAATAACGGGCCCGATTTTCTATTTGGAGGGTTATGGCTACCTTTGTAGATCGCGTAACGCTTCATGTTAGCGCCGGAAAAGGCGGCGATGGTTGCGTATCTGTTCATCGCGAAAAATTTGTTCCATTGGGTGGCCCAGATGGTGGAAGTGGCGGCCGTGGCGGCGATGTAGTTCTAGTAGTTAATCCTGATGTAACAACACTTCTTGATTTCCATCATTCACCACATAAATCGGCTACATCTGGTCGACAAGGTTACGGTTCACTAAAAAATGGTCCCGATGGTGAAGATTTAATTCTGGGCGTTCCAAATGGAACAGTTGTTTTATCTCGTGATGGAAAAGTTCTTGCAGATCTAGTTGGAAACGGTACGAGATTTGTTGCAGCCCAAGGCGGTCAAGGTGGATTGGGAAATGCTGCGCTCTCATCTTCTCGAAGGCGAGCGCCAGGATTCGCCTTACTTGGCGAGCCAGGTGAAAAGCGGACCTTAATTCTCGAACTTAAGTCAGTTGCCGATATTGGATTAATTGGTTACCCCAGCGCGGGAAAATCATCTTTGATTGCAGCTATATCTGCTGCAAGGCCAAAGATTGCTGATTATCCATTTACTACTTTGGTTCCAAATCTTGGCGTAGTGCAAGCGGGCGAAGCACGATTCACGGTTGCTGATGTTCCAGGTCTTATTCCTGGTGCAGCTGAAGGAAAAGGTCTTGGCTTGGAATTCTTACGTCACGTTGAAAGATGTGCCGCATTAGTACATGTACTTGATTGTGGAGCTCTGGAGACCGAACGTGATCCCATTAAAGATTTTGAAATAATTGAAAATGAACTAAAGCAGTATTCTGCAGATTTGAGTGATCGCCCTCGAATAATTGCTTTAAACAAAGTTGATTTGCCAGATGGTAAAGCGATTGCTGATATGGTCGAACCTGTTTTGCGGGAACGTGGATACGAAGTATTTCAAATTTCAGCTGCGGCTCGGATTGGTTTAACTGAACTTTTATTTGCAATGGCGAGAATTGTTAAGGATTATCGAAGCAAACAAGTAAGTGATGAGAAGACCAGAATTGTTCTCCGTCCAACTCCAGTTGATGATAGAGGCTTTAAAGTTCTTTCTAATGAAGATGGCTCTTTCACCGTGACAGGAGTCAAGCCAGAACGTTGGGTACACCAAACCAATTTTGGTAATGCTGAGGCAATCGGTTATCTAGCAGATCGGTTAGCAAGTCTTGGCGTAGAGAAGGAACTTTTCAAATTAGGCGCAAAAGCTGGCGATGAAGTTCGAATTGGAATTGGTGACGATGCAGTTGTCTTCGATTGGGAACCAACGATTGAAGCTGGCGCTGAACTTCTGGCCGGACCTCGTGGTGATGATTTGCGAATACCTCGTGGCTGGGAGAAATCTGATGAAGAAGCAATTGATCAATTAGATGATGAAGAACTGGCGCAGCAATGGGAGAACCGTGTTGCAAACCCTGCATCGCCAAGGGTGGAAGGAGAGGAGTGAACTCGCAAGGTAAAGTGACCTCTATGTCCAAGATTTCCCGGCAAGATGTAGCAAATCTTGCAAAGTTGGCCCGTGTAGAGATGACCGATTCGGAGCTAGATCATCTTGCCGATGAATTATCTGTAATTCTCGACGCCGTTGCTAGAGTTCAAGAAGTTGCAGGCGAAGATGTTCCACCGACTTCGCACCCGTTACCGATGACAAATGTCTTTAGAGAAGATGAGAATCGGCCGAGCTTAACTCCAGCCGAAGCCCTTTCAGGCGCGCCAGAGCAAGAAGAGCAAAGATTTAAAGTTCCACAGATTTTGGGCGAAGCATGATTATCAATAAGAGCGCAACCGAGATGGCGCAACTCTTAAATTCTGGCGAGATAACTTCTGTTGAACTTACCAATCTTCATCTGGATCGAATTGAAGAAGTGGATAATCAAGTTAAGGCATTTCTTTATGTTGATAAAGAAGGTGCGCTCGAACAAGCGGCTAATGCCGATAAGAAGAGAAAGAATGGCGAAAAGCTCTCTCCGTTAGCAGGCGTACCACTTGCATTAAAAGATGTTATGACCCAAAAAGGGATTCCGACCACATGCGGTTCGAAAATATTAGAAGGTTGGCGCCCACCTTATGACTCCACAGTTGTAAATCGACTGAAATCTGCCGATGTAGTAATTCTTGGGAAAACTAATTGCGATGAATTTGCCATGGGATCTTCAACCGAAAATTCTGCTTATTTCCCAACACATAATCCTTGGGATTTAACGAGAATTCCTGGCGGATCCGGTGGTGGTTCTTCTGCATCGCTTGCTGCATTCCAAGCACCGCTGGCCATTGGAACAGATACCGGCGGATCAATTAGACAACCTGCTGCGGTAACTGGAACTGTCGGAGTTAAGCCAACTTATGGTGGTGTCTCTCGTTACGGTTTAGTTGCATTCTCCTCTTCATTAGATCAAGCAGGCCCATGCGCTCGTACGGTTTTGGATGCTGCATATCTTCACGAAATAATTGGTGGCCACGATCCTTTAGATTCCACATCTATCAATCAACCGCTTCCACCTATTGTGCAAGCAACAAAGAATCCAGATGTTAAGGGAATGAAGATTGGCGTTATTAAGGAATTACAAGGTGATGGCTATCAGCCAGGCGTCTTGAAGCGATTTAACGAATCTTTAGAAGAATTAGCCAAACTCGGAGCAGAAATAGTCGAAGTTTCTTGTAAGTATTTCGATTATGCACTTGCTGCATATTACTTAATTGCACCAAGCGAATGTTCATCTAACTTAGCTCGCTTTGATGCTATGCGTTACGGAATGCGCGTAGGTAGTGGCTCTGCCGAAGAAGTAATGAATGCAACTAGAGAAGCCGGATTTGGTAAGGAAGTTAAACGACGCATAATTCTTGGAACATATGCACTTTCCAGTGGTTATTACGATGCTTATTATGGAAGTGCACAGAAGGTTCGCACCTTGATTTCCAGAGACTTTGCTGCCGCTTTTGAAAAAGCGGATGTACTAGTATCACCAACAGCGCCAACGACTGCATTTAAGATTGGCGAAAAGGCAAATGATCCAATCGCTATGTATTTAAATGACATAGCAACAATTCCAACAAACCTTGCTGGAATTTGTGGAATGTCGCTTCCATCTGGACTTGCCGATGAAGATGGCTTACCAGCTGGTTTCCAAATTATGGCTGGCGCTATGAAAGATGATCGACTTTATAAAGTTGGCGCAGCATTAGAAAGCGCACTTGTAAGTAAGTGGGGCGGTCCAATCTTGGCAAAGGCGCCAGAACTTGTCGGTGGAAAATGACCGTTACCTTTGAAGATGTAATAAACAAGTACGACCCAGTACTTGGCCTTGAAGTCCATGTTGAACTTGGAACAAAATCAAAGATGTTCTGTGGTTGCAACACAGTTTTTGGTGCAGCGCCTAATACGCAAACTTGTCCAGTCTGCCTTGGTTTGCCAGGCTCACTGCCGGTAGTTAATGGCAAAGCAATCGAGTACACAATCGCAATTGGCCTGGCACTAAATTGTTCTATCGCACCTTTTTCAAGATTTGCGCGAAAGAATTACTTCTATCCAGATATGCCAAAGAATTTTCAAACCTCACAATATGACGAACCAATCTGCTTTAACGGCTACCTCGATATAAAAGTTGAAACAGAGGATGGGCTAAAAGATTTCAAAATTGAAATTGAACGAGTCCATATGGAAGAAGACACCGGTAAGTCATTACATATGGGTGGCGCAACTGGACGTATCCATGGCGCCGATTACTCCTTACTGGATTACAACAGAGCTGGGATTCCATTGGTTGAAATTGTTACGAAACCGATTACTGGAACTGGCAAATATGCCCCGCAAGTAGCACGCGCTTACGTAGCAGAGCTTCGAGATATTTTGCGATCTTTGGGTGTTAGCGATGTAAAGATGGAGCAAGGATCACTCCGTTGTGATGCAAATGTTTCGCTCAAGCCAATTGGAGAATCTAAATTTGGCATTCGAAGCGAAACCAAGAATGTGAATTCCTTACGTAGCGTTGAGCGTGCAGTTCGTAGCGAGATGATCCGTCATGCCGAAGTCTTAAATTCTGGAAATCGAGTGATTCAAGAGACTCGACATTTCCATGAAGATACAGGCGAGACGACTCCAGGACGTTCGAAAGAACAAGCTGAGGATTATCGTTACTTCCCAGAGCCAGATTTAGTTCCAGTCGCTCCGGCGAAAGAATTTATTGAAGCGATTCGTAAATCACTTCCCGAAAAACCTTCAGTTCGTAGAAAACGGCTACAGGAAACCTGGCAGGTACCAGATAAAGAGATGGCGGCGATGATCAATGCCGACGTACTAGATTTAGTAGAAGCAACAGTGACACTTGGCGCTGATCCAACTAGAGCACGAAGTTGGTGGCTCGGTGAGATTGCCAGAATTGCAAATGAAAGAGAGAAGCCTGCATCCGAGCTTCCTATTACTGCAGCTGATGTTGCAGAGATTGTGGAATTGATAAATCTCGGTGAACTCACAGATAAGTTAGCTCGCCAAGTCGTCGAATCTGTAATTAATGGCGAAGGTAGACCAAAAGAAATTATTGCAACAAAAGGAATCAAAGTTGTTTCGGACGATTCAGCTCTAATGTCTGCGATTGAAAAGGCAATTGCCGCCCAACCTGATGTTGCAGAAAAAGTTCGAGGTGGCCATATTCCGGCAGCCGGCGCCCTAATCGGTGCAGTTATGAAAGAGACTAAGGGGCAAGCAGATGCCGCTAAAGTTAGAGAATTACTTCTTAAGCATTTAGGACAGGGTGCATGAGTAAGAATCCGATGAAGCCACGTTCGTACTTGGTTACGGATGGACTTGAGCGCGCACCGGCTCGCGGCATGCTCCGAGCCGTCGGAATGAAAGATGAAGATTTTGATAAACCACAAATCGGTATCGCATCATCTTGGAATGAAGTAACTCCTTGTAATTTATCGCTAGATAGATTGGCAAAAGCTTCAAAAGAAGGCGTTATCAAAGCCGGCGGTTTTCCGATGCAATTTGGAACTATCTCTGTCTCAGATGGCATCTCTATGGGACACGAAGGAATGCATTTCTCATTAGTTTCCAGAGAAGTAATCGCAGATTCAGTTGAAACTGTAATGGAAGCTGAACGGTTAGATGGAATGGTTACCTTTGCAGGCTGCGATAAATCTCTACCTGGAATGATGATGGCAGCCGCCAGAATTAATGTCGCAAGCGTCTTTGTTTATGCAGGTTCCATCATGCCTGGAAAAGTTGATGGTAGAGATGTAACAATTATCGATGC
>JACCDK012044104.1_pt1 | contig 11487 bp, 7 predicted proteins | sample 7445871 | NCBI WGS metagenome assembly JACCDK01 (sample SAMN15323436, study PRJNA562643) | freshwater metagenome | isolation source: river surface water | place: USA:Blue River Watershed | collected 2017-08-15
CCTTGATGTCCGCGGGCAGCACCACTTTTTTGCGTGAGTGGAAAGCGCCTGGGTCGTGCGCGAAAGCGAAGCAGTACTTCACTTCTTTCATCTCTTTGGCCGCGTAATTGCGATACCAGGCATCGATGGCGGCAGAACCGGCTTTGGAATTGGTGATCTCAAAAGGCAACGACGCAGCGGCGAAGATGGGGAAGCGACCGGGTTGGTAACCAGGGTTCACAAAGGCAAAGTCGGTGAGCCCGTCGCGCGCCATGTCGTAGTGGTCGAACGCCTTGCCCAGTTGTTCGGAGGGGAACAGCGTGGGGTTGATGCTGCCGCCCGATGCTTTTTTCATGCTTGCGGCCCATGCTTGCACCGCGGGGTTCAAGGCGTGCTGGGCAGGCACCCAGGTGGAGACGCGCACTTGCTGGGTTTTGTCTTGTGCTGCGGACCACAAAGGCAGGCAGGCGATGAGGCTGACCAAGAGGCCGCGCTGGACGAAGGAAGCAGAATGTTTCATGGGCAAAAAGCAAACAACAGCTGATGGACAACGATTCCACAGGATAACCCAGAAGCACTGCGGTGACCCTCGGTGTCTGCCCTTGGTCGAACCCAGAAGTGCGGTCTCAGTAAGCGCCCGTGCGGGCCGCGTCGGCCTGGGTCGGTTTGAATTGCGCCGCCAATTCGCGGCTTGCGCGCATCAAGATTTGCGCATCAATGCCCACCGCCACGAACACCGCGCCCACTGACAAATAGTGCAAGGCCAGTTCATGGCTGGTGGCGATCACGCCGGGTGCTTTGCCCGCTTGCAAGATGCGGGCGATGGCTTCGTCGATGACCGCGACCACCTCGGGGTGGCTGGGTTGACCGACATGGCCCAGCGACGCCGACAAATCGGCCGGGCCCATGAACACCGCATCAACACCCGGTGTGGCGGCGATCGCGTCCAGGTTGGTCAGGCCCAAGCGCGACTCGACTTGCACGATCAAACACACCTGTTCGTTGGCGGCGTGCACATAGTCCTCGTAGTGGCCCCAGCGCGAGGCACGCCCACCGGCCATGCCGCGCACGCCGCCCTGGCCGTCGGCTTGCGGGTAGCGGCAGGCCTGCACCAGTTGCGCGGCTTGCGCGGGGGTGTCGACCATGGGCACCAGCAAGTTGGTGGCACCCAGGTCCAGGTATTGTTTGATCAGCGCGGTGTCGCCCACGGGCAAGCGGGTGACCGGGTGGCTGTGGGGATAGGCGGCCAAGGTTTGCAATTGGGCGCGGATGGTTTGCAAATCGTTGGGGCCGTGCTCACCATCGATCACCAGCCAGTCAAAGTCAGCCAAGGCGCATATCTCGGCCGCATCGGTGTGGGTGAGCGACAACCAGCAGCCGATTTGCCGGCGTTGTTGTTGCAGGGCTTGTTTGAACAGATTGGGCGGTGTTTTCATGGTTTGTTCACATGGGTGGCGTTGCGCACAAAGCGCAGGGGTTGCACAGGGGCCGGCAAAGCGGGCGCGCCCAAGGCTTTCAGTTCCTGGTTCAAAGCCGCGCCGCCTTCGTCTTGCAAAGCGGCATCGCGTGCGCGGGCCACGGCCTGGGCATCCCAGTCGGCGGACGCCTGCAGGATGTGTTGCAAATGCCGCTTGGCGCGTTCGTTGGTGCTGCCATAGCCCTTGATCAAACGACCGCAGCGGGCGAGTTCCAGGCCCAATGGGGCGTCGCGCCGCAAACCTAGCACCACCGCTTGCAACCATGCGTCAATGTCGGTTTGCTCCACCTGATAACGGCTGCCATGTGGGCGCAACCATTTGAAGCTGGCCAGCAAACGCAAGGACAACATGCCCAGCACCGAGTGGCTGCCAATCTGGAGCGCCAAGGCCCAGGGGGCGTGGCCGCTGGCCACACGTCGCGCGTTCCAACGCAGCAAGGGCCGGGCCCAAGCCGCAGGCAACAAGGCGGCCAACTCGGGCACACCGGGTTTGAAATGGTCGTACACCTTGAGCAGTTCACCGGGCTGGGCTTTCACTTCAGCGGCGACGCGCTGCATGCGGCTGGCGCGGCTTTTCAAATCGGCCACCCGCACGATGTCGTCAAACGCCATCCACAAGGCCAGCCAACGCGCCACTTCTCGGCTGGCCGCGTGTGGATCGTCGTCCACCGCGATCACCTCACGCAGCCGCCGCACATACAGGGCGGCGTAGGCGGGGGACTGGTAGTCCAGCAAACGCGCATGGCCCAGCGCCGCCATGTCACGCACCGGGGCGGGCAAAGCCTGCACCGCCTCGGGCATGGCCACGGTGGGCACGGTGGTGTCGTCGTCATTCAACATGGCCTGCAAAGCGTGGCCGGTTTGCACCCGCGCGTAGGCGGCAGCAAACCCACGCAAGCTGGCCGCGCTGTGCACACCGCTGTGCTGCAAAGTGGTTTCAAAGTGCTCGCGCGCAAACGGGAACAAACCGCTGCCCGCCACCACGCCCAACATGACCGCGCTCACCAACGTGCCGTTGGATTGCGCCATGGCACCAAAGTCCCACAACTGAGATTCGCGGCTCCATTGCTCGACCAACTGGGCCAAGGCCGCGCTGTCCAAGCGGCCATCGCCCAGCGGCATGCGCTCCAAAGTGGTCAGGCTGCGCGCGGTCGAGCTGAACACCCGGGTGCGTTCGGGCGACACCACGCCCGCGCTGATTTGTCGGGCGGTTTCCAGCAACTCCGACGACAACAAAGCGTCCAGAGCACCCGGCACTGGATTCAAGCTGAACACCGGCTGGGTGGTCACTGCGGACAAAGGTGTGGGCAGCACCTCGATGTAATACGTGGTCGCGCCGGTGCGCTGCGCCACACCAGGGATGGAGGTGCTTTGCGCAGGGTAGCCCGCCAAGCGAGCGGTGTTCATCAGCCACTCGCTCAGCAAGCCACCGCCTTCGCCGCCCAGCGCGCAAATCAACAGGCTGATGGGCTGTGTCATGCGGTTTGCAAGGCGCGAACCAAGCGGCTTTGCACACCCGCCCACAGTCGCTCCAGCGTGGAAGGGTTTTGCACGATGTCGGCACGGTAAAAACTGGGACACAAGCTGGCGCTGTGGGCGTTCTCGCCGCACAGACCGCAACCCACACAACCGTCGATGACGGTCGCCACCGGGTCGACTTTCAAAGGGTCGGGGTTGTCTTTCAGGGTGAGCGTGGGGCAACCCGAGAGGCGGATGCAGGCATGGTCGCCGTTGCACACATCTTCATCGACACCGTATTTCACCCGCACCACCCGCTCGCCCCGTGCGCGTTGCTGTGCCACTTGGGGCTTGATGCGGCGCTGGCGTTCGAGTTGGCATTCACCCTCGGCGATGATCACTTTCAAGCCATTGAAGTCCGAGGTGAAGGCGTCTTTCAACAGTGCTTTCACCCGCTCCACGTCGTAGGTGTGCACGGTTTTCAACCACTGCACCCCCAGGCCTTGCAAGGTGGCTTCAATCGTCATGTTGGCCATGGGCTCGGTGCCAGGCTGCTGCGCAGAGGCGGGGGTTGAGATGATGTCTTGGGTCCCTGTGGCCGAGGTGTAGCCGTTTTTGAAAATCAGCAGCACCGCGTCGTCGCCATTGAACAAGGCGCTTTGCACCCCTGTCAGCAGGCCGTTGTGCCAAAACCCGCCATCGCCCATGATGGCCAGGGTGCGGCCTCGCATCATGGGCGAGACGCCTGCGCGGCTGGCCAAGCTCATGCCATAGCCCAAGATGGAATGCCCGGTGTTGAACGGCTCGAAAGTGCCCAAGGCGTGGCAACCGATGTCGGCTGCCACATGCACCGAGCCGATGTCTTGCTGCACCTGCTTCAAAGCTGAAAACACGGGCCGCTCGGGACATCCGATGCAAAACCCTGGCGGGCGGGGCGGCAGCGCTTGCCCCAGTGCTTGCGCCACCGCGCTGCGGCGCGCGTGCAGGTCTTTCATCCAGGCGGCAGCCGGGTTGTGGTGCTCGGGCAGGTAACGGTCCAGCCATTGCAACAAACCACCGGTGATCACTTCCACGCTGTATTCGCCCGCGCCGGGCAACAGGTCCTTGCCATGCAGCGGTGTTTGGATGTCGGCGCGGCGCAGTTGCGTGGCGATGTCTTGCTCGATGTACTCGGGCGCGCCTTCTTCCACCACCAAGACCGCGCGTTTGCCTTGGCAAAAAGACGCCAATTGCGCGGGCACCAAAGGGTAGGTGACATTGAGCACCAGGATCGGGATGTCGGTTTGGCCTGACGCATCTGCCATCCCCACTTGCTGCAAGCTGCGGATCAAGGCGTTGTAAAGACCACCTTGCACCACCAGCCCCAGGTCGGGGTGTTTTTCACCAGGCATGTGCTCGTTCAAGCCGTGCTGCACGATGTAGTCCCGCGCCGCGGGAATGCGCTCGGCGAGCTTGCGTTTTTCATGGGCGAAGGTGACCGGGGGATGGGCCAAGCGGTCGTAATCAAAGCGCGCGGGTTCGCGCATCAGGTGGCGCGTGGACAGCGCCGGCGCTTGGTTGTCGCGGGTTTGAAAACGGCCGCGCACATGGCAGGCCCGGATGCGCAGCTCCAGCATCACCGGCATGTTCGAGGCCTCGGACAAAGCAAAGCCATGTTCCACCATGGCCACCATGTGGCCGAGTTCGGGGCGCGGGTCGAGCAGGCAGAGCGTGCTTTTGAGTGCAAACGCGTGGCTGCGCTCTTGAATGACCGACGCGCCTTCACCGTAGTCTTCGCCCACCACGATCAGCGCGCCACCCACCACCCCAGGTGAGGCGAGGTTGGACAAGGCGTCCGAGGCGACATTGGTGCCGACGATGGACTTCCAAGTGACCGCGCCGCGCAACGGGTAGTGGATGCTGGCACCCAGCATGGCGGCGGCTGAAGCTTCGTTGGCACAGGCTTCGACATGCACACCGAGTTCGTCCATCAGTGGCTTGGCTTGCACCATCACATCCAGCAGGTGCGACACCGGCGCGCCTTGGTAACCCCCGACATAGGCCACACCCGATTGCAGCAAGGCCTTGGTGACCGCCAAGATGCCTTCACCATGGAATGTGTCGCCTTCCCCCAAGCGCAAGGACTGGATTTCTTCTGCAAATGAAACTTCCAAACAACTCTCCGAATAAGCGCGGGGATGGGCGACGCTGAAGCGGTCATCATAGAGAGCTGGTTCAAGAGGCGCATGGTAGATTTCCCGCATGACCTCGACCCCTTACACAGAACCCCGACTCACCTCTTTGGCCCACGGCGGCGGCTGCGGCTGCAAGATCGCCCCCGGTGTGCTGCGCGACATCTTGGCCGGCATGAACAGTTTCAGCCTGCCCCCGCAACTGCTGGTGGGCATCGACACAGCAGACGACGCGGCCGTCTACCAACTCAACGACCAACAAGCGCTGATAGCCACCACCGACTTTTTCATGCCCATCGTCGACGACCCGTTCGACTTTGGCCGCATCGCCGCCACCAACGCGATCAGCGATGTCTACGCCATGGGCGGCACGCCGATCTTGGCGCTGGCGCTGGTCGGCATGCCCATCCACGTGCTGAGCACCCAGACCATTGGACGCATCTTGGAAGGCGGCAACAGCGTGTGCCAGGCGGCGGGCATTCCGATCGCGGGTGGACACACCATCGATTCGGTCGAGCCCATTTACGGCTTGGTGGCACTGGGCTTGGCGCATCCCTCGCGCATCAAGCGCAATGCCTCGGCGCAAGCAGGCGATGTGTTGGTGCTGGGCAAGCCCTTGGGCGTGGGTGTCATGTCAGCTGCATTGAAAAAAGAACAACTCTCAGCGGCGGGCTATGCACAGATGATCGCCTCCACCACCCAACTCAACACCGCCGGCCCGGATTTGGCGGCGCTCGACGGCGTGCACGCCCTCACCGATGTCACCGGCTTTGGTTTGGCAGGACATGCGCTGGAAATGGCGCGTGGTTCGCATTTGGATGTGCACCTGAACTGGTCGCAGGTGCCGGTGTTCGAGGGTGTGCGTGACTTGGCCGCGCAGGGCTTTGTCACCGGCGCATCAGGCCGCAACTGGGTGGGCTATGGCGCGGAAGTGGTCTTGCCTGCGGGGTTTGGCTCGGTCGAACAGGCCTTGTTGAGCGACCCGCAAACCAGCGGCGGCTTGTTGGTGAGTTGCGCCCCCTCGGCTTTGAACCAGGTGATGGCGGTGTTGTCGCAACATGGCTTTGCCCAAGCCTCGGTGGTGGGTGAAGTGGCACGCCCGCAGACCGACCAGCCGATGCTCAGGGTGGTGTGAGTCCCCTTGGCTTTGAAGCTTTTGTCGGTGGTTCAAAAACAGGGCTTGTCCGTGTTGCGTTGAGACGGCATCATTGTTGTCGCCATGGCGGCGCGGCATGGCGTTCTTTGGCCTCTTGCGCCCGCATGGCCGCTGCAAACGCGCTGTGCGCCCACGCCGCCGCTTGCGCGCGGTCGTCCAAGATGCATTCGGGCGCCGTCCAGTAAGACAACTTCACGGGTTTGCCGCGTTGCTCGAAGGTGAAGGGCTGCGCGTTCACCGCTTCAAACGCGGGCAGGTTGGTGGCATCGGTTTTCAAATACAAGCGTCCTTGCGCCAACAGGGCAAACATCAGGCCATCGTGGTAGATGCCGTGCGCGCCAAACATGCGGCGCGTGGTGATCGGGCCGAATTCGGCGAACACCTCTTCTAAAAATTCAACGAAGTCGCTCATGGTCGCTCAAGGCTTCTCCGCCGCCTTCTCTTCTTCCACCCTTTTCGCAAACTCGGCCCGCAAGGCGCGCAGCTTGGCCATCGGGTCTTCTTTCACGGTCGCCACATCCAAAGCCATTTCGCCGATGAATCGGCTCGGCAGTGCGCTCACCATCTCGCGGCCTTTTTTGCGTTTGCGGCTCCAACTCACCACCAGGCTGCGCTGGGCGCGGGTGATGCCCACGTACATCAGGCGTCGTTCTTCCTGTATACGCGTCAGGTTCAAGGCGTCTTGCTGCAGGCTCACCCCGTCTTCCTCGGGTTTGAAGGGCAGCAAACCCTCGTTCACGCCGGCCATCATCACGTGCGGCCACTCCAGGCCTTTGGCCGCATGCAAGGTGGACAAGGTGACCACGTCCTGGTCTTTCTCTCGCTCTGACAAGGTGGACAAAAGCGCGATGGTTTGCGCCACTTCCAGCAGGCTTTTGCTTTCGCTCACCAGGCTCACACCCGCCGCGTCGTCCACCTCGCCGCCGCAGCGCTTGGCCATCCAGTCGATGAAGTCCAGCACATTGGTCCAACGCGCGGCCGCCAGCTTCTCGCTTTCTTCGCTGTCGTACAAATGCTTTTCATAGTCGATGTCTTGCAGCCACTGGGTCAGCAGCGCCATCGCTGCTTCAGCACCTTGGGTGTGTCGGGCGCGGAATTGCAAATCGTTGATCTCGTTGCCAAAGGCCAGCAAGCTGCCCACCGCTTTGGCGGGCAACACCGCGCCCAGCGAATGGCTGAACACCGCCTCGAACAAGCTGATGCGGTATTGGTTGGCAAATTCGCCCAGCTTTTGCAAGGTGGTGTGGCCGATGCCACGCTTGGGGGTGGTGACGCAGCGCAAGAACGCCGGGTCGTCGTCGTTGTTGACCAGCAGGCGCAGCCAGGCGCACAGGTCGCGGATTTCCGCGCGGTCGAAAAAGCTTTGCCCGCCGGACACCTTGTAGGGGATGGCGGCTTTGCGCAAGGCTTTTTCCAGCACACGGGCTTGGTGGTTGGCGCGGTAGAGCACCGCAAAGTCTTTCCAGGCGCGAAAGGTGCTCACACCCTCGCCGGTGTCGTTGCCGGCACGGATGCTTTGGATGCGGTTGACCAAACGCTCGGCCTCGTGTTCTTCGTTGTCTGCGTCGATCACGCGCACCGGCTCGCCCGCACCGAGTTCGGAGAACAAGGTCTTGGGAAACAGCTTGGGGTTGGGGCCAATCACGTTGTTGGCGGCTTGCAAGATGGCGCTGGTCGAGCGGTAGTTTTGCTCGAGCTTGACCACTTTGAGGGCAGGGAAGTCTTGCGGCAAGCGCTGCAAATTGTCCAAAGTGGCGCCGCGCCAGCCGTAGATCGACTGGTCGTCGTCGCCCACGGCGGTGAAACGGGCGCGCTCGCCCACCAAGAGTTTCAACACCTCGTACTGGGTGGCGTTGGTGTCTTGGTATTCGTCCACCAGCACATGGCCCATCTGCTGTTGCCATTGCGCCCGCACCTGTTCGTGCTGCTGCAACAGCTTCAGAGGCAAACCGATCAGGTCGTCAAAGTCCACGCTTTGGTAGGCGGTCAGGCGCTCTTCGTAGCGCGCCATGATGCGCGCGGTGATGCGCTCGTTGTCATTGCTGGCCTGGGCCTCGGCCATGGCGGCGTTCAGGCCCTGGTTTTTCCACAGGCTGATGGCCCATTGCCATTGGCGCGCGGTGGCCGCGTCGGTGGTGCCACCCGCGTCTTTCAAGATCGAGGTGACGTCGTCGGTGTCCAAGATGCTGAAGTTTTGTTTCAAACCCAGCGCTTCGCCGTTTTGCCGCAACATGCGCACACCCAAGGCATGAAAGGTGCAAATCACCACTTTTTGTGCCTCGCGCCCCACCAGTTGTTTGGCGCGTTCGCGCATTTCGGCAGCGGCTTTGTTGGTGAAGGTGATGGCGGCGATGCGCTCGGGGGCCAAGCCCAGCTGAATCAGGTGGCCGATTTTGTGGGTGATGACCCGGGTTTTGCCAGAGCCCGCGCCGGCCAGCACCAAGCACGGGCCTTGCACATGGTGAACCGCTTCCAGTTGCGGGAGATTGAGAGAGGCGGTCATAGGGGGAGCGATCTTACCCAGCCGGGTCGCGCAGCAGATGCGCTGCCTAGGCCCAATTTCAAATCGCCAGCGGGTCGACGTCGATCGCCCAGCGCATCACCGCCTTGTGGCTGGTGCGCAAATGCTGCAAATCGGCCTGCCAGGCGGCCAAGAAATGCTGCAAGGCCGGCCGCGACTGGGACTCGATCAGCATTTGGGCGCGTTCGACATTGGCCACCCGCTGCATGCTCATGGGCACGGCAGGGTAGAGCGTGACCGCCAGCTCCAATTCGCCCAGCCAGGTTTGACCCGCTGCAGCGGCCGCGTTCAAAAACGCTTGCGCGGCCTCTTGGCTGCGCGCCTCGGCCCGCACCAAAGCTTGGAAGCTGAAGGGCGGCAGACCGGCTTGGCGACGCTCTTCCAGTTGTTGCGCGGCAAACGCCGCGAAATCGTGCTGTTTCAAAGTTTCAAACAGCGGGTGGGTCGGGTGGAAGGTTTGCACCCACATTTCACACGCGCTGTGGCTGCTCAATGCGGCATCGCGTCCGGCTCTGCCCGCGGCTTGCATCAACAGGGCGAACAAACGTTCGGGTGCCCGAAAGTCCGATGAAAACAAAGCGCCATCGGGGTTCAAAGCGGCCACCAAGGTGACACGGCGAAAGTCGTGCCCCTTGGCCACCATTTGGGTGCCGACCAAGACATCGACATCGCCGTCGTGCACCTCGGCGAGCTGGCGCACCAACTCGCCTTTCAAGCGGGTGGTGTCGGCGTCGATGCGGGCGATGCGCAGGGGCGAGCCATCGGCGCGCTGCAGGTCCACCAACAACTCGGCCAAATGTTCTTCGAGCCGCTCGGTGCCATGGCCGAACGAGCCTATGTCTTGGTTGCCACAGCCGGGACAAGCACGCGGCACGGCTTGGGTGAGGCTGCAATGGTGGCAGCGCAGGGTGCGGTCGGATTTGTGAAACACCCGGTAGGCGCTGCAATGCGGGCATTCGCTTTTCCAGCCGCAGGCGGCGCAATGCAGCACCGGCGCGTAACCACGGCGGTTCAACAGCACCAACACCTGTTCCCGCCGGGCCAAGCGTTCGCGCATCGCGGCCAACAGCGGCGCGGACACCAGGGTTTTGCGCGGTTGGTGGTTCATGTCCACGCGGCGCAACTGCGGCAAGGCCGCATCACCCACACGGCTGGGCATGGACAGGCGCTGGTAGCGCGGTGCGGGCTCACCGACCACGGCTGCGCGGCTGTGGTGCCAGCTCTCCAAGGACGGCGTGGCCGAGCCCAAGATCACTTGCGCGCCGTCGAGTTGGCCCCGGTACACCGCCAAATCGCGCGCCGAGTAGCGCGCGCCCTCTTGTTGTTTGTAACTGGGGTCGTGTTCTTCGTCGACCACGATCAGTTTCAAATGCGGCAACGACGCCAGCACCGCCATGCGGGTGCCCAGCAGCAAACGGGCTTGGCCGGTGTGGGCGCTCAGCCAGTGGTCCAGACGTTGGGCAGGCGTCATGCCGCTGTGCAAGGTGACGATGGCCGCCTCGCCCAAATGGGCGAAACGCTGGCGTACCCGTTGTTCCAGTTGTGGCGTGAGGTTGATTTCGGGCACCAACATCAACACTTGGGCCTGCGGGTCGGCCGCCAGCACCTGGGCGGCGCGGCGCAAATACACCTCGGTTTTGCCGCTGCCGGTGTTGCCGTGCAACACAAACGGGCCGGACTCCGAAGCCATGCGCGCCAGCACCTGGGCCTGCTCGGGCGTCAGAACAGGCTCGGAGAGCCCGCCGTTCGGGGCTTGCAAGCCATTGATTTTGCTGCGTTTTTTCAACTTTCTGGCGAGTTGTTCGTTGCTCAGGTCGCGCAATTGGGGCGGCAAACAGGCCAGCGCGAACTCGCCCAGGCTGCGTTGGTAGTAGTGGGCGGCGAAATCCACCAATTGAAGCCATTGCGCCGACAGCGCGGGAATGCCTTCGAGCACCTGCTCGATCGGTTTGAGCGCCATGGCCTGCGGGGCCGGCGTTGTGGGCGGGTGCCAGACCAGGCCCAGGCTGTGGCGCTGGCCCAGGGGCACCCTGACCAACTGGCCGGCTTGCAGGGCTTGGCTGTGGCTGTAACTCAAGGGGCCGCTCAACCGGCTGTAAGCCGGGGTGGGCAGCAAAACGGCAATTTCCACCACGGTGTCAAGCCCCCAGTTGCGTGTCGTTTTTCAGATGAAACTTCATTAATGGCGCTAAGTGGTTGATTGGCAAAGGAGTTTGAAAGTCATCCCAAGATTCTGTGGATAACTTTGTTGACAGCTTGTCAGACTATCGCTGAAACCCCGATCTGACAAGGTTTTGAACACATTGCCCGAAAAATCAGCAACCCTTGGATTTGTTATGAATCAACAACTTACGTACATACGGGACGCGCTGAAAATTTTTGGGGGGTTAAGCCGATAGTTGATGTCTCGCCAAATTTTTGTGCATAAGTGAGCTTTCGTGAACCCTTTTGCACCCCCCGAATGGCCTTAAACCGCCTTCTGTCTCAGGGCTTTCGAATGGCTGTGCACCGCGTCGACCAAAGCGCTCACATGCTCGGGCGGGGTGAACTGGCTGATGCCATGACCCAGGTTGAAGATGTGCGTGGGGCCTGTGGTGTTGGGGTCGGTGTGGGGCGTGCCGAAACTGTCCAGCACGCGGCGCGCCTCGGCGCGGATGGCCTCAGGCGGCGCGAACAGCACGTTGGGGTCGAGGTTGCCCTGCAGTGCGACGCGGTCGCCCACCCG
>JACCDK011270450.1_pt1 | contig 11486 bp, 13 predicted proteins | sample 7445871 | NCBI WGS metagenome assembly JACCDK01 (sample SAMN15323436, study PRJNA562643) | freshwater metagenome | isolation source: river surface water | place: USA:Blue River Watershed | collected 2017-08-15
GAATATTTTGCTCGATTTTCAAGTTCAAAATTAATAGGATCTTCTTCTCTAACTTCTTTTAGTGCCGGATTTTTTTGTTCCTCAATTTTTCTCAAATGCTCTCTTGCCATGCTTGCTGCATCCGAGGATGGGAAATCGTTCAACAGTTTTTGTAATGAAGCTTCAAAGGCAGGTAATCCGTTTGTTTTATTTTGCGATAAGGCGTATAGATAATAATACTTAGGAGCTATACTTGTTCTAATATAGTGTGAATCGATTCGAGATTTAGAACTATAAATAATTGCATAGTTTCCATTTTTATAAGCATCGTAAATATTATCATAGAAATGCTGTGCCGCTTGATCTAGCGCTTTGGATTCGGATACGTAGCTCGGGTCTAAAGCAACTTTAGCCATTATTGAATTCGGAAATTCTGTTAATAATTTATTTTTATAATAGTCGCTTTGAGTTTTATTGTTAAGTTCTGCGTAGAGTCGAAATAAATTGAAATAGATTTCTGGCTTTAATTTATTATCTGGAAATCTGACAATACAATTTTCGTATGCTTTAATTGATTCTTTTAGATTGACAATCTCTTCTCTGTAAAACAATCCGATGTTACAATAAGCTTTTACCATTTTTTCGGCAGAAGCAAGTTGCGCAGAGGGAGTAGTTGGTATATTAGATAAGTATTTTTTTTTCAATGATAAATCATCGTTTTTATCTGATATAATATTTTTTGCATCAAAACCCAGGTCCGAACTTTGAGCTGAGCTTATGCTCGCGTATGATTCTTTATTTGCTCTTCGCCAGTTATCTTCCAATGTTCTTCTTCCAAATTTTTTTACGAAATCCGCACTTCCAATTCCAACAGAATTCTGATTGTAGAAATACCATGTACTACCAGCAGTAGCGGAATTGGGTTTATTGACATTGTTATTGGGTCGCGATAAATTATTTAATGCTTGTTCTGCTAACCGTTTCTCCTCTTCTTCTTTTCTTATTCTTTCCTCTTTCTCTTTCTTTATTATTTTTTCAACTAGCAACACACGTTCCGATTCGGGCATGCGTGCAATTCGCATCAAGCTGTCTTCGTATTTAATTAATCGTAGGTTGTCTACAAGTTTAGTCAAACTATTTTTTCTTTTATTAACAAGGTCAAAATCGGGATTCGACTTTGGTAGAAATGTACTCGCACTGTCGTAATACATTTGAGCGTATTCGTAATTTTCGGATCCAAAATAATAGTGAGCCAATTTAAGATAAGCCAAGCCTTTTTGGCTTAAGTTATTTACACTAGATGCCGCGGACGATTTAAATGCATCGATCATTTTTTCATCGCGTTCGTCTTTTTCAAAAATCAAACCCAGCGAATAGTAAATCTGATCTCTATATTCTTTATTTTTTGCATCATTCAACATGCTATATAGTTCTTTTTCTAAATTCTTCTTATTGCTAATCGAGCCATATTGAACTAAACGGGCAGCATTTATTTTTGAATTGAAGAGCATTTCGTAGTTTGGATTCATTTTAACCACTTGTCGGTATTTAACACCTGCTTTACCATCCTCGCCTATACGTTCGAGTAACTGTGCTGCAATGTATGTATATCGAGCTCTTTTATTTTTATTTTTTTGAGTGATGCTAGCTTTTTCTAAATATTCGATAGCCTTAGCATAATTTTTTTTATCAATATGGAACCAAGCTACGGTTGCAAATAATTCGGAGATGTGTTTTTTGGGAAAAGTCTCACTTGCTAGCGCAATATTAATTACCGATTCAGCTTGCGTATATTTTTTTAAGATGATGTAGCATTTAATTAACCATATGTAGGATTTATCACCCACTTCCTTGTTTTTATATCGGCCGGCGGCAAATTGAAAAGTTTCGGCAGCAGTGAAATAATCTTTTTTATAAAAATAGGCTCTTCCAATTTCAAAATAACAATCGTCGATCCATTTACTTGGTTCATGGCGTTGAATTACTAAGGATGCTTTCTTTATCGCATCATCCATGGTTTGGTTAGCAGCTCCTTTAGTCCCTTTGTTAGCTGATTCTTCTTTATTGAGTTTAAAAACAGGCAATACATCGTCAAACTTATCCTGGAATGACTTTTCATTTTGCTTTTCGGTGTTATCTATTTTTAGTTTAGCATTGAAATATCCATTGTAATGAGCAGTAATATTGTGGTAGGCTTTACCTATAAGGGTTGGTTTCCCACCCGAACTGCAGGCACTTAAGGCAAACAAGATTGCTACGTAAAGAATTAAATTATGGTGCGTTGTTTTCAAAATGCTTATTTTCAGTATTAACTAAAGGATTACAAATTTATTTTATTTACTGATATTCTTTTAAAACTTATGACGATTAAGTACAATTCAATAAAATTGGCTTAATTTGTGGCAAGCTAATGTCAAAAAAGAAACAAAAAATATTAGAGCGCTTAAAGAATAAGTATAAGTTAGTAATACTTAACGATGAAACTTTCGAAGAAAAGGCATCTTTTACCTTGAACAGGTTAAATGTTTTTATTTTGGGAAGTATTTTGTTGATTTTACTTATTGGAATAGTTACTTCCATTCTAATTTTTACGCCTTTAAAGGAGTATATTCCAGGTTATGCAGATGTTTCGTTAAGGAGAGATATTTCGGATATGGCCTTACGAGTAGATTCTATGCAAATGGTGATAGACGCTAATGATAAGTATATAGACAATGTAAAGGCTGTAATCAATGGGACAGTGGGCCTTAATGATACGATCAACAAAAATAGTAAACCTACCTTAAAAGACACCACCTTTAGAATAGGAGCAAAACCCGAAGAGGACTCATTGTTAAGATTAATGATAGAAGATCAAAACCAATATGGTTTTGCTATTAAAGAAAATAATATAAAGCCAGCAGGAATAGCTGGTTATGCATTTTTTACACCTGTTAAGGGGGTTATTACCGAAAGATACAATCCCAAAAAAGGGCATTATGGAATTGATATAGCAGCAACGAAGGGCTTGCCTGTAAAGTCGGCATTGGAGGGGACCATTGTAATGGCAAGTTGGACTTCAGATGGAGGATATGTATTAGCTATTCAACACGGAAATGACTTATTATCAATATATAAGCATTGTTCTGTGCTATTCAAAAAAGTTGGTAACTTTGTACGTTCTGGGGAACCTGTGGCTATTGTAGGCGATTCAGGTGAAATGCAAACCGGACCACATCTCCATTTTGAACTCTGGTATAAAGGGAATGCTGTAAACCCTAAGGATTACATTAATTTTTAAAGGTATGTTTGAAAAGAAAGAACACAAAGTGATTAAGGAAAACGAGCTGAGCGGCTCGATAAACTTAATTGGTCAAGGGACTACCATTACCGGGGATTTATCTTGTAAAGGTGATATAAGGATTGATGGGGAGATTATCGGGAATGTTATATCAAAAGCGAAAGTAGTGATCGGAAATACGGGGAAAGTGATTGGGGATATAATTGGCTTGAATGCCGATATCAGTGGAGATCTAAAAGGGGATTTAACAGTTACTGATACCATTTTTTTAAAGTCATCGGCTCGTATAGAGGGGGATATGGTGACCAATAAGTTAATTGTGGAGTCGGGGGCGATCTTTAGTGGACATTGTAATATGGGAATATCATCAGAGAGAGGTTATAGTTCGAAATTGAAGACCGAAAAATCATTGGCCGAAATCGAAGAGAATTGAACAGTTACCTTAAATATACAGGGCTAGGCCTACAAATGTTGGTGACAATTGCAGGCTTAAGTTTTTTAGGCGATTTCCTTGATGGATTATGGGAATTTGAAAAGCCATGGATGACTATTTTATTGTCGTTGCTGGGCGTGGCAGCATCCATGTATCAAGTAATAAAATCATTTAAAAATCAATGAATTTACTAAAGTATTCTTTATACAGCCTTTTGATAGGTTTGATCTTGTTTTTATGTGGCGAGCTAATTAATAGCCAAACAGATAGACATTTTTTTATTGCTCAGTATCCTTATTTTATTGTATTTTTCTATTTGGTAGGCTTAGCAGCATTTGCGATATCAGCTTGGGGTCTAAAAAAATCGTCGGATAGCTCGGTATTTATAGTTTTAGCTTCGGTGATGGCAAAACTGCTTTTAAGCATGGTATTCGCACTTATTTTTATCTATGGAAAGCGATTCGACAAGGTTGCTTTTCTGATTAGTTTTTTCCTTCCATATTTTATTTATTCAACCTTTGAAATTTATACGTTATTGTATAACTTGCGCGCTCTTAAAAAATAATAAAATCTTAAAATAGATGCGCAAAAGGGGCTTTTTCATAAAAAAAACGAAATCAATTTTATTGTTTTCTGCTGTTTTTTGTATCACCATGGCAAATGTTTATGCTAATGAGTCGGTAGGTCATGAAAATCATGCAAGCGAATCAAAGGATACTGTAAGCGCTGTTGCAGACAGTACTCACGCAATTAAACATGGTGAGGAAGAGTCGTTTAATCCAGGAGAGATGATTTTACATCATATTGGGGATGCGCACGAATGGCATCTATGGGGTCATACATCCATCGGATTGCCAGTTATATTATATACTGACAAAGGAATCGAGACTTTTTCATCGAGCAAATTTCACCATGGCGATTCTACCTACACGGGTAAACATTACACATATTCAATTGAGCACGAGCACATAAAAGTAGTAAATGCGGATGGTAGCATTAATGAAGAGGCGTCAAAAAACATTACCGACTTATCGATTACAAGAAACGTAGCGTCGATGTTTTTATCAATAACTATTTTGTTGTTAATATTTACTTCGGTAGCGAAAGCTTACAAAAAGAGAGAAGGAAAAGCACCAAAAGGCTTCCAATCATTAATCGAGCCTATTATCATTTTTGTGAGAGACGAAATTGCTAAGCCAAACTTAGGCTATAAATATGCGCGATTCATGCCATTTTTATTAACCATTTTCTTCTTCATTTGGGTAAACAATTTAATTGGTTTAGTGCCATTTTTCCCAGGAGGAGCCAATTTAACTGGCAACATCGCCTTCACCTTAGTAATGGGAGTAATTACATTTATTGTAACCAATGTTAATGGTAATAAAACATATTGGCAGCACGTATATGCACCGCATGTGCCGAAGGCTTTGTGGCCAATTATGATACCAGTGGAAATCATAGGTTTATTAGCGAAGCCATTTGCATTAATTGTCCGTTTATTTGCGAACATTACCGCAGGGCACATCATTGTATTAAGTTTAATTTCCCTAATATTTATCTTTAAGAGTTTAGCTATTGCGCCGGTATCGGTTGCGTTCGTAATTTTTATGGATGTATTAGAATTATTGGTAGCGTTCTTACAAGCGTTTATCTTCACTATGTTAACAGCGTTGTTTATTGGAACAGCGATATCTGAAGAGCACGGTGATCATAGTCACTCAGAGGAGCACCATTAATAGATTATATAGTAGAATTAATTTTTAACTTAAAATAAAATAAAATGACAGGAAGTATCGCAGCAATTGGTGCCGGTTTAGCAGTAATCGGTGCTGGTTTAGGTATCGGAAGAATTGGTGGTTCTGCAATGGAAGGTATTGCACGCCAACCAGAAGCAGCTTCAAAAATCCAAACAGCAATGATCATCGCTGCAGCCCTTGTAGAAGGTGTTGCATTATTCGGTGTGGTAGTTGCTTTGTTAGGAAATGGTTGATCCGACAAAAAGCCTGTAGCGATTGGCTACGGGCTTTTTTAACATGTTTGATTTTAAATTTAAAGATATACACACAATCATATGGAATTAGTAACCCCAAGTATTGGATTAGTTTTTTGGACGACAATTTCTTTCCTATTGTTATTATTCATATTAGGAAAATTTGCATGGAAGCCAATTATGCAAGCTTTAGACGATCGTGAGAAATCGATTGAAGATGCATTAAGTGCAGCTGAAAAAGCGAAAGAGGAGTTATCGAGATTGAATAATGAGAGCGAGCAATTGTTGAAACAAGCAAGAGCAGAGCGTGATCAAATATTAAAAGAAGCAAAAGAGTTAAGAGATAACATGGTTGCAGATGCAAAAGGGGTTGCTCAAAACGAAGCAAATAAATTAATTGAAAAAGCGAAAGTGGAAATTGAGAATCAAAAGAACGCTGCTTTAGCTGAAGTTAAAACGCAAGTAGCAACTTTATCAATTGATATCGCTGAGAAAGTATTGCGCAAGCAATTAGATGATAAATCGAAGCAAGAAAGCTTAGTTGCTGATTTATTAAAAGAAGTAAAATTAAGCTAAGAATTAACTCGAAATAAATTATGTCAGAATTAAGAGTTGCAACACGATACGCAAAATCATTAATTGATTTGGCAATTGAGCGTAATGAATTAGAGCAGGTAAAAACTGATATTGATTTGTTTTTAGCAGCTACAAAAGCGAGTTCAGAATTAGTTGCGGTATTAAAAAACCCAATAGTTCCAATTGATAAGAAAGGAAAAATTTTGAAAGGACTTTTTGGTTCGCAAATTACTAAGAGTACTCAATCGTTTTTCGAGATTGTAGTAAATAAAACAAGAGCTGAAGTATTACACGCTACTGCAAAAGAATTTATAGAGCAATACAACGAAAAGAAAAATATTTTAAAAGCTAAAGTTGTATCGGCTACAAAATTAACAGAAGCTGCTGCGAGTGAAATCACTAACATAGTGGCAAATGCAACTGGGAAACAAGTAATATTGGAACAACAAGTTGATGAAAAACTCATTGGTGGATTTTTATTAACCGTTGGCGATAAGCAATTTGATACAAGCATTGCAAAGAGTTTACAGAAATTGCAAAAGACATTTGGCAATTAATTTTTTAAAAAGAAATAAAAACACATAACACAAAATACTATGGTAGAAGTAAGACCAGATGAAGTTTCGGCAATATTAAGACAACAATTGTCGGGCTTTAAGTCAGAATCTGAATTAGAAGAAGTTGGTACCGTATTACAAGTAGGGGATGGTATTGCAAGGGTGTACGGATTAACAAAAGTACAATCAGGAGAGCTTGTTGAATTCGATAACGGATTACAAGGTATTGTATTAAACTTAGAAGAAGACAACGTAGGTGTTGTATTGTTAGGGAGTTCCGACAATATTAAGGAAGGTGATACTATTAAGCGTACAAAACGTATTGCATCTATTAAAGTAGGTGATGGTATGTTAGGACGTGTAGTAAATACATTAGGTCAACCTATCGATGGTAAGGGTCCAATTGCTGGTAACTTATACGAAATGCCGATTGAGCGTAAAGCGCCAGGGGTAATTTACCGTCAGCCAGTAAACGAGCCATTACAGACAGGTATCAAAGCGATCGACGCGATGATTCCAGTGGGTCGTGGCCAGCGTGAGTTAATTATCGGAGACCGTCAGACAGGTAAAACAACTGTAGCGGTAGATACGATCATTAATCAAAAAGAATTCTTCGATAAAGGTGAGCCTGTAATTTGTATCTATGTTGCTATTGGACAAAAGAACTCAACCGTTGCGAACATCGTTCGTACTTTAGAGGAAAAAGGTGCGATGGCATACTCAATCGTTGTGGCAGCTTCTGCAGCAGATCCTGCCCCAATGCAGTTCTTTGCTCCATTTGCTGGTGCTGCAATTGGTGAGTTTTTCAGAGATACAGGTCGCCCTGCATTAATTGTATACGATGATTTATCGAAACAAGCAGTTGCATACCGTGAGGTTTCGTTGTTATTACGTCGCCCTCCAGGACGTGAAGCATATCCAGGTGACGTATTCTACTTACACTCTAGATTATTAGAAAGAGCAGCGAAGATTAACGCTACCGATTCTGTTGCGCAAGCGATGAACGATTTACCAGAGTCAATTAAAGGCATCGTAAAAGGTGGTGGTTCATTAACAGCATTGCCAATTATCGAAACACAAGCAGGTGACGTTTCTGCATACATTCCCACCAACGTAATTTCAATTACCGACGGACAGATTTTCTTGGAGTCGAACTTGTTCAACGCAGGTATTCGCCCAGCAATTAACGTAGGTATCTCGGTATCACGTGTGGGTGGTAATGCTCAAATTAAATCGATGAAAAAAGTGGCTGGTACCTTAAAAGGTGACCAAGCACAATACAGAGAATTAGAGGCATTCTCTAAGTTTGGTTCAGACTTAGATGCTACTACTAAATTCGTATTAGATAAAGGTGCTCGTAACGTAGAGATCTTAAAGCAAGGTCAATACTCACCAGTGCCAGTAGAAAAACAAGTAGCAATGATTTACTGTGGTACTAAAGGTTTATTAAGAAATGTACCGGTAAACAAAGTGAAAGAATTTGAAGCTGAATATTTAAATCAATTAGAACTTCGTCATAGACCAACATTAGATGCAATTCGTGCTGGTAAAATCGACGATTCAATTACTAATGTTTTAGAATCGGTAGCAAAAGAAATTTCTTCAAAATATTAATTAATCAAATCTCGCTCTATTACAGAGCGAGGTTGCTTATAATTTTTCAAAAAGAAAAATGGCAAATTTAAAAGAAGTACGTTTAAGAATAGCTTCTGTTAACTCCACTCAACAGATCACAAAAGCCATGAAGATGGTTTCTGCAGCTAAGTTGAAAAGAGCAACCGATGCAATTGTTCAAATGCGACCATATGCAAACAAGTTGAAAGATATATTAGCAAATCTTACAGCGAGTTTAGAAGGAAACGAAAGTGAGTACACCGCGCAACGCGAATTAAAAAATGTACTTATTGTGGTAGTTACTTCAAATAGAGGTTTAGCGGGTGCGTTTAATGCCAATGCAATTAAAGCTGCGAATGCTCTTATAAACGAGAAGTATGCAAGCTTTAAAAAATCAGGCAACCTACATATTGTTGCGATTGGTAAAAAAGCACAAGATTACTTCAGTAAAAACAAATACAATGTTATTGGAAACAATAACGATTTGTTTAACAACTTAAACTTCGAAACCTCAACCAAAATTGCATCAGAAATTATGGATGGTTTTGTAGCCGGACAATGGGATAGAGTAGAAGTTGTGTACAATCAGTTTAAAAATGCAGCGATGCAAATTTTAACTACTGAACAATTATTGCCTGTACAATCAGCCGAAACGAAAGCTAATGCTGGTGCTAATGTAGATTATCTATTAGAACCTTCTCAAGAGGAAATCGTAAGTGGATTAATACCTACTTCTATTAAAATACAATTATACAAAGCGTTGTTAGACTCACATGCTTCTGAGCATGGTGCACGTATGACTGCGATGGATAAAGCAACTGACAACGCAGGCGAATTATTGAGAGCATTGCGCCTATCATACAACCAGGCACGTCAGGCTGCAATTACAAATGAAATTTTAGAAATTGTGAGCGGTGCGAATGCACTTTCCGCAAGTTAATAGTAAAACGAGATTTTGAAATATTAAAGGCCAATGTAAATTGGCCTTTTTTTATGCACTTAGGATGTCTCTAATTTCTTCTTTTTTATCTAATACCGATTTTACAAAAGGACATAATGGAATAATTTTAATTTGATGTTGCCTTGCATATTCAACAGCTGCATTGAGGATTTGAACACCAGCACCTTTACCTTCAAGATCCACATAAAATGAACCTTTTGTTTGGGTTTGTTTACGTTTAATTTTCATGATTATTCAAATAAAAAAACGAGAAACAATATGTAAATAATTATTAATTGTTCCTCGTATTCTATATTTCCAATAGTGCAATTACGCTCCTCGCTCCCTGCTCTTACGCTTGTTTAGCAAATTGAACGTTGATGTGTAGCTTTACTTCGTCGCTTACTACTACACCACCTGCTTCAGTTACAGCACTCCAAGTTAATCCGAAATCTTTTCTGTTAATTTTACCATTTACTTCGAAACCTGCTTTTGTATTACCATATGGGTCTACCATAATTCCACCTAACTCGGCATCTAATTCTACAGACTTAGTAATATCTCTAATGGTTAAATCACCAACTAGTTTGTATTCATTATCTGAAACTTTTTTAAAAGAACTTGACACAAAATTCATGGTAGGATATTTCTCTGTTGAGAAAAAATCGTCAGATTTTAAGTGTGCATTTCTATCTGATTGGTTGGTATCGATACTGTTGGTATCAACACTGAAACTAATTTTTGCGTTTTCAAAGGCATCGTTGTCAGTTTCAATTTCACCACCGAATACATTAAACGTACCAGTAACAGTAGAAATTACTAAGTGCTTAACTTTGAACTGCACTTCAGAGTGCGTCGGGTCTAAAGCCCATTTTGTAAGTGTATTTTCCATAATTTTTTATTATTTAACAATTGCACTAATAACATAGGAAGCTTTAAATCGTTTGTTTAAACAGATAAAAATATTTAATTAATTGATTTTTAGGTAGTTCATAAAATATTGTGGCACCACTTAAGTGGTGCCACAATATTTTATGAATCATGAAGTATTTCGCTTATTTTTCTAAATAATTCCTATTTATTGGGAATAGAATAGTTAAAATTCCAAAATACAAAGCTCCACACATCGGCAGCTTCTTCAATGATTTTAGCTGTTGGTTTGCCGGCACCGTGGCCCGCTTTTTCGTCAATGCGGATGAGGATTGGATTTTCGCCCTTGTGCTTTGCTTGTAAAGTGGCTGCAAATTTAAATGAATGTGCAGGTACTACACGATCGTCGTGGTCGGCGGTGGTAATTAGGGTTGCGGGGTAATTAACCGAATCTTTTACATTGTGTAAAGGTGAGTATTTGATGAGGTAATCAAACTGCTCCTTTTTATCGCTTGAACCGTATTCAACTGCCCAGCCCCAACCAATCGTGAATTTATGGTAACGTAGCATGTCTAGAACACCTACCCCTGGTAAAGCCACTTTAAACAAATCGGGTCTTTGTGTCATACAAGCACCAATAAGTAAACCGCCATTGGAGCGTCCTGAAATTGCAAGACGCGCAGAGCTTGTGTATTTCTCTGCAATTAGGAACTCTGCTGCGCTTATAAAATCGTCGAAAACATTTTGTTTCTTATCTAACATTCCTGCTTTGTGCCATTCTTCTCCATACTCACCTCCACCTCTCAACGATACTTGTGCATATACCCCACCTTGTTCCATGAAATACATATTTGATACACTGAATGCAGGAGTTAAACTGATGTTAAATCCTCCATAACCGTATAAGAGTGTTGGGTTGTTACCATCAAGCTTAATTCCTTTTTTGTGAACAATAAACATGGGCACTTTTGTTCCATCTTTAGAAGTGAACCAGACTTGTTTTGTTTCAAAATTATCAGTGTTTAATTTGAAATTAGGTTTGGTATATAGTGTCGACACCCCAGAATTAATATCGAGTTTGTAAATTGTTCCAGGTGTGGTGAAGTTCGTGAAACTATAAAACATGAATTGATCTTTTTTGCTTGCCGGTGCGAATGAAACAGTTCCAATTCCTGGCAGTTCTAAGTTTCTTAATAATTTCCCTTCTAAACTATATTCTACCTACGTGGGCAAGGAGCTCGCGAAGC
>JACCDK012180005.1_pt1 | contig 11484 bp, 9 predicted proteins | sample 7445871 | NCBI WGS metagenome assembly JACCDK01 (sample SAMN15323436, study PRJNA562643) | freshwater metagenome | isolation source: river surface water | place: USA:Blue River Watershed | collected 2017-08-15
AAGAATTGCCAGCTTATTATGCCAAAAGGACCTTATTGAACGAAAGCATTTTGCCTATCGATATTGCCAATGCTTGTTTTGCTTTAGTGGGTGGCTTATTAAGTAAGTCAACAGGCAATGCGATCAATGTAGATGGCGGTGTGGCTGCGGGTTTTTTACGATAAATACGTGTGAAGATGAAGTTAGCACAAGTCATACAACAGCATAATGAAAAAGAGTTAGCTGCGCATCAGCGTAGATTAGCTTTTTTACAAAACGAGATTCAAATCCCATCGGATTTGATTCAAAAACTAAAAGATTTTCAAATTGCCATACCTTCTTGGGCTTTAGGTACCGGAGGAACCCGATTTGGCCGATTTTCTGGTGGGGGAGAACCCCGAAATTTGGAAGAAAAAATTGAGGACGTGGGGCTGTTGCATGCCCTGAATCGCTCGTCTGGGGCTATTTCCTTGCATATTCCTTGGGATATTCCCAAAGATGCCAATGCGATTAAACAATTAGCTGCCGACCATGGTTTAGCCTTCGATGCCGTTAATTCAAATACCTTTCAAGACCAGCCCAATCAGGCACATAGCTATAAATTTGGCTCTTTGCAACACACCGATGCCGCCGTTAGGAAACAGGCCATAGCGCATAATATTGAAGTTATTAAACACGGCATTCAATTGGGTTCTAAATCCATTACTGTGTGGCTTTCAGATGGTTCTTGTTTTCCGGGTCAGTTAAATTTTAGAAAAGCTTACGAAAGAACTGTTGATAGTTTAATTGAAATTTATGCAGCATTACCTGCAGATTGGAAGCTTTTTTTAGAATACAAGGCCTTTGAACCCAATTTCTATTCAACTACTGTGGGCGATTGGGGGCAGTCTTATTCGATGGTCAATAAACTAGGCGAAAAAGCATTTACCTTAGTTGACTTGGGGCATCATTTACCCAATGCAAACATCGAGCAAATTGTGGCCCTGTTGCTAATGGAAGGAAAATTAGGTGGATTCCACTTCAATGATTCTAAATATGGAGATGATGACCTAACGGCAGGTTCTATCAAACCTTATCAGCTATTTCTTATCTTCAATGAATTAGTGGATGGAATGGATGCCAAAGGAATGAATCATGCTAGCGATTTAGGTTGGATGATTGATGCTTCGCATAATGTGAAAGACCCATTGGAGGATCTATTGCAGTCGGTTGAAGCCATTCAAATTGCCTATGCACAAGCATTATTGGTAGACAGAAAAGCCTTGGAACTTGCTCGTGAAGAAAATGATGTGGTACGTTGCCAAGAAATCTTGCAAGATGTATTTAGAACCGACGTTCGTTCATTGGTGGCTCAAGCGCGTTTAGAATTGGGTGGTGCCATGAATCCTGTGGCGCTGTATCGCCAAGAACATATTAGAAAACAATTAATTCAACAAAGGGGTACTAACACCATGGCTACTGGATTGTAACATGCAAACTACAGCTTGTATCGTTATTTTTGATATCGGAAAAACCAACAAGAAATGTTTGGTCTTCGATTCCCAGTATCGTGTAATTCACGAAGAATCTACCCAATTTGAAGAAATAACCGACGACGAGGGTTTTCCCACTGAAGATATTCAACTGCTCGAAAATTGGTTGAAAAACACCTTTAATCGCATGTTGCAACAAGCGAACTGGGAAGTAAAGGCCTTACATTTCTCCGGATATGGTGCAAGTATCGTGTCTATTGATGCCTCCGGAAAAGTGGTAGGATTTCTGAAAAATTATTTAAAACCCGTTCAGCAACCTTTATTCGATCGCTTTTTTTCACTGTATGGCCCAGCTTTAGAAATCTCTAGAGCAACTTGTTCGCCCATTTTAGGGAATTTGAACTCAGGGTATCAAGTGTACGAAGAACGACACCATAAGCGTTGGTCGGCTATTTCGGATGTGCTACATTTTCCAAATTATTTGAGCTATCTGTTTCATGGACAGCCTGTTTCTGAAATGACTTCCATTGGTTGCCACACCATGTTGTGGAATTTTGATACCCACCAATATCATAAATGGGTAGCAAGTGAAGAACTTTCACCTAAATTACCGGCCATTCAAAAAGGTACAAAAACCTATCCGAGTAAATCAAATCCAACCATTCAAGTGGGTTTGGGACTACACGATTCCTCTGCTGCTTTGGTGCCCTATTTGCGACAGTTTACCGAAAAATTCATTTTGATTTCTACAGGTACCTGGTGCATTTCGATGAATCCGTTCAATCATCTTCCGCTCACCCAAGAAGAATTAGCAAATGATGTGTTAGCCTATGCGCAAATGGATGGGAAGCCGGTAAAATCGGCCCGACTATTTGCAGGAAATGAGCATGAACAGGTGGTGAAACAGTTGGTGCAGCATTTCAAGGTAGGAGATAAATTTTACAAAGAAATTGGATTCAATCAACAAACTGCGCAGCAGTTTGAACAAAAATTGAACAAAGAAAAACAACAGCATCGAACAGCAGATTTTTTAAAGGCTAGCGATTTTCTTTCAAAAAAATTGATATCCCATACAAACGTGGAGGAGGCCTATCGCGACTTTATGACCGATTTGGTCATCCAATTGCTATATAGTTTACATTGGGTGTACAATGGCGATGCAGATTATAAGATTTTAGTAGATGGTGGTTTTAGCAAAAATGATATCTTTATGAATTGTTTGGCAATGGCTTTCCCAGCTGTTGAAGTGTACGGGGCAGAGGTTGCGCAAGCAAGTAGTTTAGGTGCTGCTTTGGCGATTCATGAAAGCTGGAATGCCCAAGCAATTCCGAATGATTTAATACAATTGAGAAGATTTAAGGGATGAAAGTAGCCTTGTTTGTACCGTGTTATATCGACCAGTTTTATCCACAAGTGGCAAAAGCCTCTTTGGAGTTATTGGAAAAAGCGGGTTGCCAAGTTGTGGTTCCGCTCGGACAAACCTGTTGCGGCCAACCCATGGCCAATGCGGGCTTTTCTCATATTACGAAAGATTCAGATGCCCATTTCGAAGCACTTTTTGCCGATGCCGATTATATAGTGGGTCCTTCTGGTAGTTGCATTTTACACCTAAAAGAACATCATCCGAATCAAAAAATCAGAAATTCCGTTTATGAAATTTGTGAGTTTCTGGTAGATGTCTTGCAGGTAAAATCGCTTCCAGCCAAGTTTCCGCATGTGGTGGGCCTACATCAAAGTTGTCACGGACAGCGTGGTTTGGGGCTATCGGCCATGTCGGAACTCAATCTGCCGTATTTTTCCAAGATTGGCGCGTTGTTGGATATGGTAGATGGGCTGACCTACATACTTCCCGAAAAAGTAGATGAATGCTGTGGGTTTGGGGGTACATTTTGTGTAACCGAAGAGGCGGTTTCGGTGAAAATGGGTCAAGACCGTATTTCAGAACACGAGGCCAACGAGGTAGAGTATCTAGTAGGGGCCGATTCCTCTTGCTTGATGCATCTGGAGGGCATTTTGAAACGAAAGCATTCTAAAATTCAAGTTAAACATATTGTAGAAATTTTAAACCATGCGTAGCCACTCCGAAGCCTCTGCTGAATTTATCGCCGACCAGGAGCGTACCGACTGGCACAACGAAACCTTGTGGTGGGTTAGGTCCAAGAGAGACAAGGCCTCGAAGGCCTTGCCCGATTGGGAAGATCTCCGCGAACAGGCCTCTCAGATAAAAAACTATACACTAGATAACTTGGCCGATCTCCTCCTTCAATTTGAAGAAAAAGCCACAGCAAATGGGATTCGCGTGCATTGGGCAAAAGATGCCCACGAACACAATGCGATTGTACATCAAATCATTTCAGAAAAGGGGGTACAGCAAATTGTAAAGAGTAAATCGATGCTTACTGAAGAGTGCCACCTGAATGAATATTTAGCAGAAAAGGGCATTGATGTAGTGGATACCGATTTGGGCGAGCGAATCGTACAGTTTAGAAATGAAGCCCCAAGCCATATTGTTTTGCCTGCCATTCACTTGAAAAAAGAAGATGTTGGTGAAACGTTTCACAAGCACTTGGGTACTCCAAAAGGAAACAAAGACCCTCAGTTTTTAACAGAAGCTGCCCGTCAGCACCTTCGTGAAAAATTCTTGAGCTCGAAAGTGGCCATTACAGGTGTAAACTTTGCCATAGCCGAAACCGGCGAGTTTGTTGTATGCACCAACGAAGGAAATGCCGACATGGGTGCTCATTTGGCCGACGTACACATAGCTTGCATGGGTATCGAAAAAATTATTCCATATCGCTCCGATTTAGGCGTGTTTCTTCGTTTGCTTGCACGCTCGGCAACGGGTCAGCTCATTACCACTTATTCAAGCCATTTTAAAAAACCGCGCCAAGGACAAGAAATGCACATTGTTTTGGTAGATAATGGTAGAACCCAACAATTAGCTCGACCAGAGTTTCGGAATTCGCTTAAATGTATTCGTTGTGCCGCCTGCTTCAATACCTGTCCTGTGTATCGTCGTTCGGGTGGACACAGTTATCATCAGGCAGTTGCAGGACCCATTGGCTCTATTTTGGCGCCAAATTTCGACATGAAGGCCAATGCAGACTTACCTTTTGCTAGTACGCTTTGTGGAAGCTGTTCCAATGTATGTCCGGTTAAAATCAATATCGACCAACAGTTGTGGTATTGGCGACAAGAAATTACCAAAGCTGGTCTTGCACCCAAAGGAAAGACCCTAGGCATGCAGGTTATGGCCTATTTATTTTCGCATCCGAGTATGTATCGACTCATGGGTAGGGTAGGTCGCTGGCTGATGCGAACCTTGCCTGTAGCGGTGAATAATCGATTGAATCTTTGGTATTGGCAACGTGAAATGCCAAGCCCTCCTAAACAAAGTTTCCAAGAATGGTATGCACAACAACGTAATAGAAATGAGCAGTAGATCGGAAATTTTAGCGAAAATTAAGAAAATAAGTCCAACCGGAGCGGTTCATCCTGGCACTTATCCTGCTTTGGCTAGCAATCCTGCTGCCTACATTTCTCAATTTCAAGAAGCATTGGCCTTAGTAGGGGCAAAGACCATTGTTGCTCAAAACGACTCAATAGATGAAATTTTAGCAACAGCGTATCCGGGCAAATTCGTTTTTCACTCAGACAAAGTCCTTGAAAATGGACTTGCATTAGCCGATGTGGATGTATTGTTGCTCGACGGACAATTGGGGGTAGCCGAAAATGGGGCTATTTGGTTAACAGAAGCCCACGTGCCACATCGAGTGGCACCCTTTATTTGTCAACATTTAGTCATTAGCGTGCAGGCTAGCAAATTGGTGGGCAATATGCACGAGGCTTACGCAGTATTAGGTGAAAATACCTCGGGTTTTGGACTCTTTTTGGCGGGCCCATCCAAAACAGCAGATATCGAACAATCGCTCGTAATTGGTGCTCATGGGGCCCGCAGTCTACTTGTAATCATTAGGTAATTGCTAATCTTTATATATCAAATTATAACATCATGAAAATGACTCGTTTGAATATATCATTTTAGTTTCTCATCTGAATTAATTGCAAACCTAAAGGAGGTGCCAATAGGTTTAATTTCTTTTCTATTCTTTATCAAATTACAATTATCTAATACTACACAAAAAAATGTTTACTAATCTTTATTCAAATCACAAATCAAATCACAACGAAAATTGATATTAACGTCTGACAAGCTCTTGTTCTAATTGTTTTATTTTAATATTTCCAGCTACTGAAAGTTCAACTCGTTGCGGTTTTACATAGTGCCATCCAGTCTTTCCGTCTCCAAATCCTTTAATATACACATAATCTGCTTTAGCGTTTTTGTCATCTCTTCCATCGGTGTGTTTTCGAAAACATATTTCCATAAAGTATTCGCCTCCTGCTATTTTTTGAACCTTATACAAATGATTGGCAAGTTCCCTTTGGCTCATGTCTTGAATTTCACATGGATTTTTGAACAGAATAAACATGTCATTTTCCTTGAAATATTCCACAATTTTAGTGCCATTTTCTGGTAATAAAATAGAAGGTTTTTTGGAAACCTTTCGTTCAACCACCTCCCAAAAACTCACAATCGACTTATCTAATTCACCTGTTGGGGTCTCGTAAATTAATAGGTGGTCGTTGTTTCTTGGATTTACATATTGATTGATGTCTTTTTTCAACGGTTTTGCCTTATTTAACGTCTCTCGAATGCGAACCTTTAAAATGGGTACTGGTTCACCATTTCGATTAGGTAAAAATACTTTTGGTATTTTTTTACCTGTTTCATCTATTTCAAAATAGGTATTAGCGGGCACTTTTTCTCCTTGAAAACCACCCAATTGCTCAATACGTTTATAGATTAATTTTCGAATACTTTCATCTACGATTTTTTCAATATGGGTTTGATTCTGTAAACTTTCAATAGCCTTCCGCACATGATACCCTTCCTCTCCATATATTTTCCTTTTCCCATAAACCGTCTCCTTGTGAAGTAATCCTCGCGCTGCAACTCCTATATTTTCATGCCGGATTCCATTTTTTATAGAAATCTGTTTCCTTCTAGTAATAACGGAATTTACTTGCTTGTAGGAAACCAACATCTTTTGTATTGCTTCCAATGCATCCGCCCGGAAGGTTGGCCATGGCAAAATAAACTTTCTTAAATCTACTCCCTTTTCTTGCTGACTCCATTTGGCAAGCGCCTGTACATACGACATATTTGTGCAGCACAACACCAAGGCATCTATTGCATGGTATCGGTGGTCGTCTTCTCTTAATTTGCTCGTCAATAGGTTATTCAATCCCCATTTATAACGCAGCTGTCCCGTTACAAATCCTGCACAAACAATAACTCTTCTGCAAACCTTTGAAAGATAGTTTTTTGCTTCCTTACAAATAAATTGAGAGTCGTCCATTTGTTTGCTCATAAAATCATCATCATGGTGTTTTTGAACAAATCGTTTGAATTTAGCATAGGCTTTTGGGTAGTCTTTGGTGTCGGTATATTGTTTTAAAACACGGTCCTTAATTTCCGCCCATTTGTTTTCGTCTTGGCCCAAAAATTCATAAGGCGTTTGATCGCCTTTTTTTTCTAAAATTTCGAAAGAACAAAGCGTTTTGTTTAAAAAAGAATCATTGACAGAACGACTCCACGGATGAATATGTGTAATTTGCCATTTGTTGGTAAATAATTCACTAAGTGGTATTTCTTCGCCCGTAAAGGGACATTTATTTCTACATTCTTCCCACAATTTATATTTTAATAGGTTCTCGGTTTTTAGGGGTAAATTCAAATGGCTAAACTCCTCTTTGATTCTTTCATTGAGTTTTTCTTGTCTTTTCTGTTCTTTCCGGTATTCATATCGTTTGGTTTTATTGGCTTTCAAATCTCTTGCTAGTTCTACTTTTATTTCATCAATGGATCCAAATTGACTCAAGAGCTCATTCACCAATTTTCGTAATTCAAACAAAGCCGCAATTACAATCGGATTTCGAATAGATAGAATTTCCCTATCTGCACTTAAATCGGTAGGCAGTTTTTTTAACAGTATGGCGGATTGAATAGCGGTTGTTTGCTGGTATAATTTCTTTGTTGCTTTTTCTGATAGTTTAAATTCAGTTTGTAAAATATTGCCAATAAGATCCATTATACCTCCTTTTGTTTTCGATTTTACAATACCCTCAACAGTATCCAACAAATAGTTTTTCTGTAGCATCGATAAATCTTCCCAAGTAGTTCCAAAGGCATTTTTTACCCCTCCTAAAATCAAGGCAACTTCATAAGTATAGCCCATTTTCAAAAAGGGTAAGATGTTTGTAATGGCTTTTCTACTAATGTTGGCAAAGCCTGCTTGAAGATTGTAATTAGATATAGCCTCTGCTTGTTCCTCTGTGAATTGCCAATGGTCTTTGGCGTATACTTTTAATTTCGATTTACTTTCAAAGAAATACAAGACATGCCAAATATCCTCTTGCTCTTTTTCGCTAAAGCTAAACCACCTTTTGCCAAACATTTTTTTGTTAGAAAGGTGCGAAATAGTGGAGCTTCCCGAAATTTTTTCATCATCCTTGAAATTGAATTTGTATTCTTTTCCTTCTTTTTTGAGTGCCTTCCTGATTTTTTTGAATTCAATTTTCTCAAACGAATAGAGTAGGTCAATCACGATCTCCTTTTCAGTAGCATCAATCTTTTTTCCATTACATTCTAAGGTATTTACCCACTGCCAAATTTTAAACTCTTCATAGGGCAAGGCGCTAATTGGGCATTTTGTTTTGGTGGGTTCCAATGCACATTTGCCAATTAAATGCTTTTGAGATCTTAAGGGTCTTTGATGAAAAAGAATACCATCCATCGGATATTTGTCAACTCTTCGGCCCCCTAATAGTGCTTTTAAACTCGGGTTTAGAGAGGGGTGGTATTTAGCTTGAAATTCCCAAATTTGCTCAAATTCATCTATATACATTTGTCGAGTCGTATATCTATTTCGAATTCTTTCTGTTTGCAGGGTGTAAGGTTGCCTAGGTTTGGGTTGTAAGTCGAATAAATAGGCCCCCAAAGTATTACTTTGAATTTTTTCTTGTGTTTCTAAAATACCCACTTTCCCTTCTCTTGGGTTTCCTTTGAAAATTGTCCCCTCTTCATCCGTATTACTTTTTCTACTATTGCTCAGGTATCCTCTTCTTTGTATAAAGTGATAGAAAATCCGGCCTAATTCGTGTAGGCTAATTGGTTCTTTTATGGCCCTAGCTCTTAATTCGTAAGGATTTAAAGCAAACCAAGATGCTAATGCTGTGCTTGGGAATTTTTTATTTTGTTGAAACGAAAGAAGTGTCTCGGTACTAAGTGGACATAAATAGTTTTGAATTAATGCTTTTAACAGGGTTTTTTTACGAAGTTTTCGCCTGAAATAGAGCCTACGAGTTCCTCTTGATCCCGTTCTTAAGGCGTTCTTGGAAATCTCATTGCTTCCTTCTCCTAAATTCGCAACACCCACTGGGAAAATTCTAGTTCCCACTCCTAATATTTGGTGGTAATCTTCATCTACTAATGCCCATCCGATGGCGCTTGGACCTATATCTATCCCTAGTACTTTCTTCATTTTTATTAGTGGTTGAAATTATTTCATGAATATAAAAAATAATTTTTAAGAATCTGTAATTTTTAACAAAAAAATATTTATCTTTGAATCAGATTGATAATCTAATCTTTAATCTAATCTTTAATCTTATTACAATAAGGCTATATGCCGTAGATGTAAATCTTTAGTCCTGCCTACTCGGTAGGACTTTTTTTTTGACAATTATCAGTTATTGAAAATTGACAAGCCCAGCCAATTATTGTACATTTACCTTTATTAATCTCAATTTCATGAAGAAATGTATCCTCTTTGCTTTCTCTCTTCTTTTATTGGCTTGTTCCCAAAATACAAAACAAGAACAAATTGCTGATAGTCCAGTCCCAACGCAGGTGTTAGACGAGCTACTAAGTTTGAAATCTGTGGATGGCCTAATTCAAAAATATGGTAAAGAGAATTTAATTGTTGATACTGCTATTGTGATGTCTGATGATACGCTAAAAGGCAGTATTTTATTCCCAAATACTGATCAAACCGTTTTTGTTTTTTATCATAAAGGACAAATTTCTGATCTTACCATTCAAGGTATATCTTCGAAATGGATTACTAAAAGCGGTTTGTACCTTGGATTGCCCCTAAAAGAGGTAGAGAAAATCAACCAGAAAAACTTTACCCTTTCTGGTTTTAATTGGTTACATGGTGGCACCGTAGTAAGTTGGGAAGGTGGTAAATTAGTTGGCGACCAATTAACTCATGTGGCGCGATTTTCTAATGCCGAAAATCAACATGCTGGAATTTCTGATGAAGAATATCTAAAAATTTCGGGAGAAGCAGAATTCGACGTTCGCCATCCTTCTATACAGCAACTGAATCCAAGTTTAGATTATATTTCTTTAGTGGTGCCTTACGTTCCAGAAAAAGAAGAGGGTATTCAAATGGGAAAAACCATCGAGAAATCTCAAATACCCCCTAAAAAGTAAACCTACTTCTTTACGAAAAAGATTCTAGTGATGAAGATGCCTTTTCCATCTTTATCGCCGGCATCCGATTCTACGCCACCTGTTATGAAGGCAGCGGACCATCCTTTGCTAACCATTTCGTTCATTTTGGCAGCAATAATTGCATCATTCGAGGCAATGTTGCCAAAATTTATACCAACTAAACTGTAAAAGTTCAATAATTTGGTTTCCTTCAAATCCTCGCCTCCTTCTTTGATATCCTCTCTATCAATATCTTTTTGATTTGACTTGTTTCCATCCCGAATGGTGGTAAATGAATTTACATCTGCCTCTTTTTGGGTTTCAATAATTCTGGAACGACCCAATCCGCCAGGTACAATAGACTCTACAATGGTTACAATTTTATACTGCTGCGCAGTAACCGACAAGCTAGTTAATAGGAAAAATAATAGGAAGTAAAAAGGTTGTTTTTTCATGATAATTAGTAAATTAGGTGAGTTAACTCACAAATCTACTAATTTATTTTGAAGTACTTCCTTCTCGATAAACTTTTTCAAGGTACTTTCTAAAACAGAAAAAATTCTACTTCTTGCTTCAAAACTAATCCAGGCGTTGTGTGGTGTAATACAAGCATTTTTTGCCGATAAAAGTGGATTGTTCGCATTTGGTGGTTCAATTTCTAAAACATCCAACATGGCTCCCGCAATTTTATCTTCATTGAGCGCCTTCGCCAAAGCATCTGCTTTAATTAAGCCACCTCTCGATGTGTTTATTAGGACAAGATTCTTTTTGGCTTTGGCCAAAAATGCTTCATCAATCAACTGATTGGTTTGTTCGTTTAATGGGCAATGCAAACTGATAAAATCTGCTTCAATTGCCATTTGATCTAGGTTTACAAATCGTTTATCTGGTAAATTTAAGTCTTTTGTATGGCTGTAAATAATGTGCATGCCTAGGCTTTTACACATCGCAGCAAAGGCCTTCCCAATAGAACCCATGCCCACAATTCCCATCGTTTTTTGATACAACTCTGTAATCGGGGTTTTTTGAAAACACCAATCAGCCGAAGCAACCCATTCACCATTTTTTACTGCCTCAGCATGTAAAGCCACACGATTAGTATGGTTCAGTAATAAAGCCAAGGCATGTTGAGCTACTGAAAATGTGCCGTAATTGGGTACGTTACAAACTTGAATACCTCGTTTTTTGCAACTCAATAAATCCACACAATTGTAGCCCGTTGCCGAAACTAAAATTAGTTTCAATGCAGGAAATTCACCTAAATTGGATTCGTTTAATACATATTTATTGGTGATGAGTACATCTGCATTTCTTAATGATTTGGAAATGTTTTCACCTTCCTTGCGATCTTGGTAAACGACCTCTCCAAACTTCTCTAGGCTTTTCCAAGATATATCGGATTGAAACAGCGTGTAGCCGTCTAATATACCAATTTTCATAGGTTTAATTTAGGATTATTGTGGTGCCTAT
>JACCDK011782289.1_pt1 | contig 11482 bp, 23 predicted proteins | sample 7445871 | NCBI WGS metagenome assembly JACCDK01 (sample SAMN15323436, study PRJNA562643) | freshwater metagenome | isolation source: river surface water | place: USA:Blue River Watershed | collected 2017-08-15
TAAGTGATGTGATGTCTTATCTAAACAAAATCGGTGTTTATCCTAAGATTAAAATTATTAATATTGAACTGGAAAAAATCAGAAAAGATAAGGACGCTATTGATGGTTATATCAATGATATAAATCGATTAACAAAAGGTTGGTATAGTGGTCATGATGCCGAAAAGAAACAAGACTATTACACATCAATATATCATATACTTAATACTATTGTTGAAAGTATTAGTAATTATGAATCAGATTATTTTATGGACGAACTAGAAACTGTTAGTTTAGATTATTTAAGTATAAAATATAATAAATTATTTACTAGATTTTTAAACACGAATGATAAAATTAATTACAACGTTCTTATAACAAAAATAACTAACATAGTTAAATTCTTACAAGATTATCCTTATATGAAATTTGATTGGGATTATGATAGTGATGGTGATAATCGATATGTGAAGTTAAAAGAAAACAAAAGAGTTAACATGTTATATAATGGATTTTTTGATAAACTAAATAAAAGACCTGATATATTAACAGCACTTAAAAAAGTTTTCATTAATTTTAAAGAAATGGAATCTAAAACATATTCAACATTTATTAATACATTTTATAATTGGGATGTTAGCGAAGATGAAGTTAATAAACTAATCAGATTAAGAAAAACAAAACAAGGTGAAGATTACAGTGATGTTGAATTTCACCGAATTAAAGATACCGGAGATTTAAGTTCAATGATATTGAAAAAAATACAAGATACAAGAAGAGATCAATCCGTATTTAAAATACCTTTAGACGTCGGCCTTACCTATCAACAGGTAAAATATGGTGTGGATAAGGGTTTAAAGAATATATTATTCAACTACTATAAAAAACTTCTTCCACAATTTATGGACAAACAAGTTGGATTTGAAGAAGCCAGAATATATCAAATACTCGGCTTAAGTAAAGAACTTAAAGACGTTGTTCTTAAAAAATACAACATGATGGGTGGAGATCAAAATCCAAATTCAATCAATTCAATTGAAAGATCCGTTCTTGATGTAAATTAATTAACGAAATAGATCTGGGTTATTTGGAATATTGTGACCACCTCCCTGATTTGATGAATAAAGTCTAGTATATTGATCCATATTAACCCCTAATTTAGGATCAACAGGTTGTGATAGTTCATATCTATAACCAATATTATTTGTAATCATCTTATCACCAGAAATACTACCTGTTTTTTTGTAGGCACTTGTTGCAGATTGTAAGTCATAAACAAAATCGTCTACCATTTTATTTGCAACAGTACTAGAAGGAAGATATACTGTAACCCCTTTACCTTTTTGTACCGCGCTGCTAGCAAGTCTTGGGAGCATTTCACCACCACCTAACTTTAATCCAGCACCATACTTGTTCACAACAGGAAGTAATTTCTCATACAAATATGCCACCTCATCTAAAGTATCGGCATATACGTGGAATTTCCAACCACTCATATTTCCTTTTACGGTTGTAATTTGTACCCAACCTCTCTGTGCCGCAACAGTTTTAAAGTCTTCACCAAGTTTTGTTAATGGTAAACGTAAACCACCACTGGTAGCGCCAGCCGCTGCTTGTACTTGCGGTTTAGGTTTTATATTAGCAAACACACTTCTGAATTCTGTACCATCGGCAAGTTGACGCGGTAAGTATTGAACAATATCATCCATTTTATACTTTCCGTCAGCCACAGCCTTTAAAGCCGCATTTATTGTTTCAAGTGGTACCTGAGTACCTGATTTAGATAATATAAATGCCTCACCATTTTTCATAACAAAATTGGCTTTATTACCAATGCCCATACCTACGGCACTTTCCATTCTTTTCAAAGCATCATCACCAAACATTCTACTTAGATCGTCGACAGAATTACCTATAAAACGTCTAAGAGTAAATTGAGCTAATGATCCTTGTTCATTTAATGATTTTTTATGCTCTTTAACAATTGATTCAATCAATTTAATTAATTCTCCTTCTTTTAAAACTATTTTTTTCTTCATGATGTTTTATCTTTTTACCCCTAACATTTGGTTAAGTTTATCTATATTTTGTTCTTCTTCTCTTTTAGCAATATGATCATAACCAGCATTATAAGCAACACCAGTTGCCCCATAGGTTATACCTGTTTTTGCTAAACCTAGTAATGATGTTTTAATCTGAGCACTAGTTGTTTTTGTTGCAGCTTGTTGAGACAATGCTTTTACATGGTTACTTATACTATTCTTTACCAATTCTTTATTCTGATTTATTGCATTGATAACAGCTGTTTCAAGAGGATCAGTTATTTTTGTTCCTTTAGAAAGTTTAACAGCTAAACCAGCCATTCCTTTAGCACCTAATTTAACAATACCTGGGATTTTAGATACTACAGGCCCGACACCTGGTAATATTGAAAATAACCCAACCATACCAGCAGTTTTTGTGTCACCTTCTTTATAGTACATTGCAGCATCAGCTAATCCTATGCCAGCAGCAATAAATGGTCCAACGACTGGAATAAACGCTGTTCCAATTGCAGCAATTGCTGCTATGGTATGTGGTGATAAACCTGTAAGTTCAACAGCTTTTTTAATTGCTTCAGGCTTTTGGTAGTCATAACCACCAACTGGACCTAAACCTGCTGGTTGTTCAAGTAATCTGCTATATTGATCTTCAGATATTAGAATTTTCATACAAATAAATATTCAAAAATACTAAAAACCCCATCCAATATGGACGGGGTTTATTTCAATAATCATTCACAAAACAAAAAACACTATCTTTTAACCAGCCGATCGATCTTCTCGTATTCTTCCCTAACCAACAGGTTTTCAATTGCTTTATCTTTAGAAAACTGATACAACGATTTATTGTGATCAAAATCCCCATTCATTAGATCAGTATACAATTTGTCTGTTGAATCATCATCTAACACTTTATCCGGATCATGACCTTTAGACTTATTTAACATCTCAATTAAAGACATCACTTTACCGAAGGCTTCGTTTTCATCTTTAGTTAAGTTTAGTTGTTCATCACTATCAAACATTCTTTGCATAACATTTTTTGCGATTTCCAATTCTTTTTTGGTTACCATCTTAAAGATGGGGTGTTCCATTATCTTAAAAAATTCTTCGTACATATGTGTTTATTTTGGTTTTTAAAATACAAATATAGAATTTTATTTTGATATCACAAAATTCCTAAATTGCATCTGTTAAACATTTAAGAAACTCTCTTACTTTTGGTTTGATGTTTACATAATATCTAACCTTTTTGTGATAATGCCCGGCTGGAAAATATTCTTGAGCATAAAATTCCCCGTCTTTTAAAACTTCCAAAGAATATGTTTCATTACTATCCTGAATTCTTGGATCGTTAGGATAATCTAAATTCTTAAGTGTTAAATCGTCAATGATTTCATTAGCGATATTTTTTAAACATCCATTTAAATTAGAATGATCAATTTGACCATCGTAATCCATAACTCTAAAGTACCTTTGGCAAATGATATTACCATCTAGTTTCATTACAAATTCAAATCTGTTTTCTTCCATAACGTTTATTGTTTTTATTGTGATTAAATTACTTCAGTTAATATTCTCCATTCCTTTAACATCATTCCATCAAAGGTTACTTCAACAGGAATGTCTTTTAGCTGATCCACACTATCCACATTCGCTTCTTTAAGAAGTTTTGAAACAAATCTAATTGTTTCATCAATACTCTTAGTTCTATCCTTTTCTGTCCACTTTGTATTTTCAGTATGTTTAACTAACTCTGGGTCCCAAGCACCTTTGAAATCCCCTACACCCCAAGAACCATTACCGAGAGTAACAGATAAACCAATACAAGCATCTTGATAACCTCCGTGACCAAATCTAACCGATTGGATTTTTCCTAATCTCTTTTCCATATTATTTAATTTTAAAAAAATTAATAAACTTATCTTTTAATGTGATTTTCTTATGCGCTTTTAATGCTTCTTGGTAGTCAATAACTTCAAGCGCCTCACTCATTTTTATTGGTTCACCTCTTCTTACCTTATCAGATAAGTCCTCAAGACGTTTATCAATAATTGTTTTTCTAAATGTATTTTGTTCCATACTATACGAAATAATATTTTGATTGTAGAATTGGTAAGTTTTCCATATCAACCCAGTCTTCAGAAAGACCGTGACCAAAAGGATCAACACCATCAAATGTCCACACTGGATTATACCATTCTAGTGGGCCACCTTGTTTGAATACCTTTCTGAAATTACTATCATCATAGATAGCAACCTGTTCATTTTCATATGCTGAGATCAAATTTTGTCTATTAGTTGACATCATTGCAATTCTACCAGATTCTGCTCGATCTGTTACAGGATTCATTATCAAATAATAAACCTTTGCTTGTTGTATTGTTCTTGTTTCCATTTTATATTTCTATTCTTGTTTTTAATCCACTTGGTTCTGAGAACATAACATACTTTGGTGTTGTCATAAATTCTTTTGCACCATATTTTACAAAATGATTAACATATTGTTTTCCCTTACCTGGTTTTAAATAAGCTATCGTCATATGTGGGTGATAATCAGGATATGTTTGTGTGTTTGGTAGTATCTTTAATTTCTGATTACACTGATGTAAGAACGATCCACTTCTACTTGGGTATCCAACATCATATTTCAAAACATCAAACTCTAGATTTTCAAATAACGATGGATTAAACGCTCTTAAATTACTGAATTTAAACTGATTAACAATAGATGTAATTTGATCAATAGTGACCCCATCATGTAAACCATATAGTAATGTACAATGTGGTTCATACTCAATACCAGGATCTTGAAGATCATCAGGATTAATAGTATCTTGTAGTTTAATAATTTCCCCAGGGAAATCAGTGTAGAGCATAACACAGCCGTAATCATAAGTCTCCTTTCCTTCTGTAAGTAAATTTGTTAATTTAATCATTGTTATTTGTTTTAATTTTTATCTTCAACCCATATATGAATATCTTCACTTAATGGATTTGATTTACCGGGAATGTAATTAGGGTTACCAATTGTTTTCCATTTGGTACCACATCTTTCACATACACACTTGTTAGGCATCCACCCAAAGTTATATGAATATTTGTGACCTAATATTGTACAAATTAGTTTCTTCATGTTAGTAATTTTTAATTAGTCCAAATAAAAAACTAAATTGTATAAATCCTTTTTGACCCCATTCTATATAAAGTAATGGGTTACCATAATTTATTTCAATAAATGATAACCAGCTTCTACCTTTCTTTTCAAAATAAATGTCAAATAGTTCTATATTAAATCTCATATTAATTACAATTTAATTGTTTTACTTCTTTCTCCACCCACTTATCTTTACCAATCTTCGTACAAAGTTTTTCTTTAATAAAAGTTTCTGCTTTCTCTACCGAATCAAATTGTGTTCTTACATTATAACAACCACCCATACCACATATTTCATGAGTGACATCCTTCCAATATTGAATACCTAAAAAGGTTTTATGTTCTCTAATGTAATATGATATTGAACCTTCTACACCATATTCATCTAAATGAGATTGTCTATAAATTTTGTATTGATTGGTCATTGGTTATTTGTTTTAATAGTACAAAAATATATAACTTTTTTTGAAAAAAATCAGTATTTGTACTGAATTTAAAGAGAATTAGGATAATATAATAGGGTTGGGTTTTTCTTTTGAATATCAATATTGGGATATTGTTTCTTAAACTCTTGAATATCGAATCGTTTTGTTATAAGGTGATATCCGTTTCTGGTACTGAGCAATGCTTCAATCTTAGGACCTTCTGGTCTAAGAGTGTCGATGAAATCCATGATAGGTTTCGTTTCATAAAGATCAACATCATCAACGTCAACAACCCACCTCTTCTCCAGAGTCTTAATCTGACCAACAACAGAGTCAAATACATGTTGCTGATTGATCTGGCCTGATTGAATTCTGGTTACAATCTCTGTAATCATATTCATTGCAACATCTTTATGATTTTGTTTAGCCACATGAATATAAGCTCTTGCTTTAAACACCTCACATAGTTGTTTTATTTCATCATATCGCATATCGAGATACGCGATAGAGTCAACACAATACGCTTTAATAGTTCTCACCGACTGATGATTATCCCTTTCACCTTCCGGCTGATCCTTTTTACGTTTTAATACATACAACATATAGAAGTCACCTTCATCAGAGAAGTTCAGAAGTGGTTTAATAAGATTGATATTATCTATCATTTTTATTCTTTTATAAATTCTTCAATTATACCTGAAGCCGATGCAAATGCAAAAAGCAAGTACACAGTTTTAGTTCCCCAATGCCATAGAAACAGATTAGGTTCGGTTGTTACAAACCAAAATATTAGATACCAAAACCCAAAACCAAAAAGGATAGCAGTAAGAGCGGATAATATTACTTTTAACATTATATTTTATTTTTAACTTAAATCTGTGTAAAAAAATATTGCATCGAATCTTGAATGTGCAAGAAAGTATGTACCATCTTTTCTTCGATATAGATTGACATCTCTACCATTCACCATATCAGTAAAACGGTATTCAATAAAGGTCGCAAACAATCTATTAATCATAATCAATATTTTATATACAAATACTTTTTATTTCTACGATTTCTATCAGAATCAATTCTTTCTTTCGCCGTTGTTAAATCGTAAATAACATGTGGCTGCATCTGTTCCCAAGAAAAAAATGTTCTTTTTTCTGGTTCATAATATTTCATTGAACCATGTTCAATTTCTTTGATCCGATACTTTATGCACGACTGTAATGTGAACACTCCCATTAACATTACAAAAAATAATTGTTTTTTCATTTTTTGTGAAACCTACCAAAATAAGATGGGGTTGTCATATAAAACTTATATGACATAAAATATTTTATATGTTCCCTACCTTGAACTCTATACTCAAAAGAATTATTGTGTAATCTTTTAACAATACAATAATCCCCCTTGAATATGAAATTATCACCCGGCCGTAAATAAGGCCAGGTGACAATTGGTGGGTTATCCATAGAATATTCTAACATATTATTTCTTGCTCTTTGTTTTTTTATCACAACCACAAGATATTTTCAAGCCGTTGTATAAATTTCTGTAAAGATATGCTTTGATGGTTCCACACTTACAAGTTGCTTCAACCCATCTTCCTGGTTTGTCTAGATCTAATTCTCTAACCAATTTAAGTTTACCATATCTACCACCTTTAACAAACTTAACAGTTCTGCTAGTGTTTCTTGCTTGCTCTTTTGGTGTAGCCCAACCGCAATTAGCTGGTGAATATCCTTTGTTATTGTTGTATCGTTCTAAACTGTAACCTGGACCTGGTTTTCTACCTAAATCACTTAAGAAGTTTGCGAAACCAACACCTTTTGGTTTTCTCCAGCGAGCACAGATTGTAATGTTTCTGTTGATGTATGTTTCGTTATGGAAGATGTCAAACCTTTGATAGTTACATCTTTTATACATGTTTCTCCATGCATTATATTCTGGGGTTCTTTTGTTTACATCCCCTAATTTCTTTACGCTATTCTCACCGTGGTAATAACCTACAGGTTTTTTAGCTACTTTTTTGTTTTTCTTTGGATTTTTCATTTTTTTATCATTTTAATATAATATAGATAAAAAAAATCAAAAAACAAAATCTGGAGTGCATAAAATAAAAAAAACCTTAGATAATTCTAAGGTTTTCAATAAGTTATGAGGTATTATTTTATTATTTGTTCGGTTTTCTACCTTTTCTTGGGGCGCCATTTGCCGCTTTAGCTACTTGTTTAGCCTGTTCGGTTACCTTTTTTGCTGCTTTAACAACATCTTTAGCCTCTTCCTTAACTCTTTTAGCTCTTTTAGCCACCTCAACCTTCACCTCTTCTACCTTCTCTTTTACTTCGGCTACTTTCTCTTCAACAGCGTCAGGAATACCGTTCTTATCTTCGTCTTTTACGAATCCAAATTTTGTTGCTACAAGCACTCCGGCTACAACAACTGCAAGAATAATTAAAACTGTAATAAGCATAAATGTTATGTTTTATATATAAATATAATGAAAATGGAGAAAATTTTGAAGCTTTAACGTGATTATTGATCAAGATTTTTCATATGATTAATGTACTCATCACACTGTTTTAATTTAGTGATAAGCATACCTCTAACGTACATTCCAAGTAATCTATCATCGGTAGTTGACTCTATCAATTCTCTTGGAATAGTGACATTTTTCTTAGATTCTTCAGCTAATTCAATACCTTGTTTAATATATGGATTGTGTTTTTTGCTCATTATAATTCAAATTTAACTACTGGTTCAAAATCATCTGGCACTTGATCCCAGAAATCCTTACCAACCTTTTCTATAAAAGTAACATCCTCATTTTCTTTGGTGATGTTGATTTTTAATATTGGGTTCCCTTCTTTGATTAGTTTCTTAATTCTTTTCTCAACATAAGGAATAATATCATTATAATAGTCGGTAAACCATTCACCACCAGTATTTCTATCCTCATAATAATTATGAAGTTCAGTTTCAAGATTCCTACACAATTTGGTTGGCATATACCACGCCTTTAATGCTTTAACATATAAAGGTGAAAGAGTACCACCATGTCTTTTATCTTTTGATAAATCCCCCATTCTTTTACCAACTACTTTTGCAATCCCAATTTTCTTATCGAAACTTTGGTATTTAAATTGCTCTGGTCTTTCATCTTCTTTCTTATCAGCAAACTCTGCAACATATAAAAAATATTTGCTAACATTATCCAATTCACTTTTTTCTTCTTCATCTTCTACAGACTTCATTGCAAAGGTTTTAACACCATTAACATCAATACTGTAATCTCTAAAGAAATCTATTCTGAATTTTGTATACTGACTATATGATCTAATTGAATCATATGTTTTTAAATGTCTAGCTAATTCTTTTGCTGATGTGGCGATAATTTTTTCGTTGACATTCTCAATATCAAGAACATCCATAATATCAACAGCAAGCGATTGTATTGATTCTGGAATATCATATACCTTTGGTTTGATACCACTAGCGTCAACAATAGTTTCATTATTTAATAGTTCCTTCCAGCTAATCTTGGAAAGAAATGTGTAATCGCATTGAATCTCTTCAATACATTTTAATGTGAAATACCATTCGAAATGTCCTTGTGCTTTTAGATCTGCATATATGAATTGTACATCAGCATCGGTTAGATAAATTAACTTCATTAAAAATTAATGTTTAACATAGTTTATTGCTAAGAAAAAATATAAGAAAAAAAATCGATAAAAAAAAATCCCCGTAAGAAATTACGAGGATTAATATTACTACTTGTGGCGGGGATTAAAAAATTGCTTCAATTATTGCTTTACCAAATATAAATGCAAATGTAAATAACATTACACCTACAGCGGCGCCAATAATGAAAATAGCGTTATCAACTATCTTTTCCCAATTAAATTTTTTCATATACTTAAACATTAGTATTTTCTAATATAAACAAAATAATCTTAAATAAAAAATTATTCAGTATCTTTTTCTACATTATCATCAGACATTGATTCAACACCATCAATGATAAATTTAGAACACTTGACAATTACATTTAAGTTTACCATAATCTTTTCTTTATTAGCTTTCCACAATGCTAGGTATGTTGGATGTTGAGTTACAGGTAACTCAAAATACTTCATTACAGCATATGAAACAGACTCAGCTTGTAACTCTCTCATCTCTGCAGTTTGCGCTGCTGGATCGTCAATATAGAATGGTGATTTAGTTTTCCAGTGTAATAGTTCGTGAGCTAATTCGTGTACTAGTACACTTGCAACAGCAACACCTTCAATATCTGAAGATAGGTTGATGTGCTCACCTGCACTGAAGCCTTTTTCTCCACCTTTAGCTGTATCTTTGGTTACTTTAATATTCAATGATTCTGCAAATTGTTTTAATTTGATTACCAATTCATCAGCAACTTCATTCTTATCATTGTCAGCATACCATTTCGGGGTTTCTGGTACTTCACCTTTTTCATTTAATGGATATGTGTCTGATATATCATATACCTTACCCATAGAGAATCTGGTAACAGTTTGACCTTTTTTTACAGCATCATCAACTTGGCTAAAATCAACACCTGTTGTATCTACTTCAGCGTCTGCTTTAACCTGCATTGGAAACCAAATCCAAATAGCAGTTGCACCCTTTTTAACCCCACGATTATTTTTCTTCCAGGTGTTATAACCAGCAACCTTCTTAGCATCTTTCTTTTGTAGATAGATTAAGAATGAATTAGTTAAACTGTAGTTGTGGAATCTACTATAGAAGGTTAGATAGTTTCTGATAGCAGCATCCATAGCTGCTTGATCAGTTGCGTTTGCTAGATCGTTAATGTACATATCCAGCTTATCCATGATTAAGTTCTTCTTTGATTGTTCAACATCAGTCTCTTCAACGAAATTCTCAAGCATTTCAAGATCGTCAATGATCTTTCTTAATTTGTTATGCCCTTTTATTAGAACATTAACTGCTTCAAGTTTATCATAATCACCAACCCAGTGCCCTAGATCTGGTTTCCAATCAAAACCTAATTTTCTAAACTCTTTAGATAAACCAATAGTCTCTTTAACTCTATCTCTTTTATCTTCCTTGTCTGAAAATATTACAATTTTCTTATTTGTATCGTCTTTTTTAAGGAATATATCTTCCTTTAAATCGGCTTGTAGCGTTGGCCACTCGGATTCTTTAATTCTAATCTTTTTCATAATATATAAATATTAAAAAACCCGGAATAATCCGGGTCTTATGTTATCTGTTATCCTTGATATCGATATAGTTATCATGGAAATCGGTTCCCAGCTTATTAAGAATGAACCTAGCTCTCAATCTAAACACATCATCATATTGACAATGATCCTTAAACTTAAGTAGCTGGTGTCTTATCGTTGTGTGATCTCTACCACCCAGAATCTGACCAATTGAAACAAGGGTCATGTTTAGTTTAATCTTTAAAGCACCCGATAAAAGTTTTCTACTATTAACAATTTCTGATTTTCTAGATCCAGATAATAGCTCTTCTAGAGTTACATTACCTTCTTTACAAACAACCTCGATGATTTCTTCTTTTGTCATGAGTCTTTTTTCGTAATTAAGATAAGGGTACTTTTCTTTAGATAGTCCAGCCAGTTTTAATCCCGGGAAACTATAAGGGTTAATCATTTCCATATTCTAATGTTTTCACAAATATATCCACATTTGTTAATCCACCAAAATATATTTTTAGAATGGCATTTCATCTAAAACCCCATAGATTTCTGGCTTACTACCAAATCTATTAGTCACGATCTTATAAATGGTACGGGTTAATTCAATATCATATTGAGCATCGTGAAGTTTAGATTCATCAATTTCAATACCAACAGCTGTTGCCACACTCATCAATTTGA
>JACCDK010998103.1_pt1 | contig 11478 bp, 13 predicted proteins | sample 7445871 | NCBI WGS metagenome assembly JACCDK01 (sample SAMN15323436, study PRJNA562643) | freshwater metagenome | isolation source: river surface water | place: USA:Blue River Watershed | collected 2017-08-15
ATTGCGTTTGTCAGTAGCAACGATGCTAAAGAATGGACGATTTTTAGAACCGCCACGTGCGAGTCGAATGACGACCATGTGATTTCCTTACAATGCTGAAATAAACCACGTATTCTATCGCAGAATTCAGCAGAAGACCAATATTTGAAGCCAAACATGCCCCAATTGAGACCCTTTTTAAGACCCTTCCCCCGATTTTTGAGCCTGTGGGCCCTGATAGGTCTTGCATTAACAGGTTGCGCCCAAGTAATGCCCCCTTGCGGCGCAATCAATGCACCCCCCATACAAGATGTGGCAGGAACTCAGTGGCAATTGATTCGCTGGCATTACACCAGTCCCAATGATCAAAAAACACGCCAGCGCACCATCCCATATGGTGAAAATAAGTCGTCGATCAGCCTGGATTTTTCATCTGATGGAAAAACAGTGAGTGGCACCTTGGGCTGCAATCGTTTCACGGCACAAGTTCAAGTGAGCGAACGTGGCTTTGCCCTTGAAAAAATAGCCAGCACCCGCAAGGCTTGCCCGCCCCCCATGGATCAATTGGAATACAAATTACTGAGTTACTTGTCTGATTACCGCACCCTGGTCAGGGATGGGGACCGCTTACTAATCATGACCCGTGATCAAGAAGTCTTAAGCTTTGCTCTTAAAAATTAAACCATGCTCCGCGCTTGAGTGATTAATCAATACAATCAGAACATGCACAAAAATAAACTCGTCTTTTGCTCTCTTGGTCTCTTCTTTCCCGGTTTGGGTCTGAATGTTTTTTACCTCAAAGGTTTGCGTAACCCATGGGCTTGGTTACAAATGATCAGCTTATTTGCAGGGATTTTGGGCTGGAAATTGCTTGGAGCCAGCGACATGTCCTCAGCCCTGGGCTGGGTCTTGGCTGCGGCTGGTTTCATCACTTTAGAAGCCAGTTGGCTGACAACGATTGTGTTTGGTTTACGCCCAGATGAAAAATGGGATGCACAGTTCAATCCCAACAGCGGTCAAAAAAGTCAGTCCGGTTGGTTGGTTATTTTGTGCGTGATTGCTTCTTTGATGATTGGCGCAGCAATTTTGATGATTGGCTTAGCGATTGCTTTTGAGCAACACTTTCTAAGCCAATTTGAAGCCGCTAAAAAAATATCACAATAACTTGATTAAGCCTAAGCTTAATCAGTTCATTGATCAGCCTAGCTCCTGAATCAATTCAGGGACGGCCGTGAATAAATCAGCCACCAAACCATAATCAGCGACACTGAAAATTGGCGCATCAGCATCCTTATTGATCGCCACAATCACTTTCGAGTCCTTCATGCCTGCCAAGTGCTGAATAGCTCCTGAAATACCCACCGCGATATACAGTTGAGGCGCAACAATCTTACCTGTTTGACCCACTTGATAATCATTGGGGACATAACCGGCATCCACTGCTGCACGAGAGGCCCCCAAAGCAGCCCCCAATTTATCTGCCAAGGGTTCTAGCAACTCTTGATACTTCTCTGCAGACCCCAAACCTCGACCACCCGACACAATCACACGGGCAGCCCCCAACTCTGGGCGGTCGGATTGGTTCACTTCTTTAGAAACAAATTTAGATTGGCCAGCATCAGCCACTGCTGCTGCAGTCTCAATTACTGCACTGCCACCAGTGTTCGCAACCGGCTCAAAATTGGTTGTTCTCACAGTGATTACTTTGATGGCATCGGTCGCCTGCACAGTAGCAATTGCATTGCCTGCGTAGATCGGTCTTTGAAAAGTATCAGGGCTCACCACTTTGGTGATATCTGACACTTGTGCCACATCTAATTTTGCCGCCACACGTGGCAAAGTGTTTTTACCTACCGCCGTTGCAGGCGCAAAAATATGGCTGTACTGAGAAGCCATGGCCAAAATTTGTGCAGCCAAACTTTCACCCAACTGATGCTCCAAATGAGGTGCATCCACATGAATGACTTTGCTCACACCGGCTACCTGAGACGCATCTTTAGCAGCCCCACCGGCTTGATGACCTGCCACCAAGACATGAACGTCTTGACCGCAAGCAAGTGCAGCAGCCACTGTATTTAAAGTGCCCGCTCTCAAAGAATGATTATCGTGTTCTGCAATTACGAGTGAAGTCATTTAAATCACCTTCGCTTCATTTTTTAGTTTTTCGACCAATGTTTTCACATCAGCCACCATCACGCCAGCGCCTCGCACAGGAGGCTCTTGAACTTGGATGGTTTTTAGTCGAGGACTAGGATCCACGCCTAAGTCTTCTGGCTTGCAAATATCTAATGGCTTTTTCTTGGCCTTCATGATGTTAGGCAAAGTGACATAACGAGGCTCATTCAAACGCAAATCCGTGGTTACTACCGCAGGCAACTGAATCGCCAAGGTCTCTAAACCACCATCTACTTCACGTGTCACAATCGCTTGGCCATTTTCAACTTGAACTTTTGAAGCAAAAGTAGCCTGAGGAATATCAAGCAATGCCGCCAACATTTGACCGGTTTGATTGCTGTCGTCATCAATGGCCTGCTTACCCAGAATAATCAACTGAGCCTGCTCTTTATCCACAATCGCTTTGAGCATCTTTGCCACCGCCAAAGGCTGTAACTCGGCATCCGTTTCTACCAAAATACCGCGATCAGCACCAATGGCCATGGCAGTGCGAAGCGTTTCTTGACACTGCGCAACACCGCAGGACACGGCCACAATTTCTGTCGCCTTACCAGCTTCTTTGAGTCGTACCGCTTCTTCAACGGCAATTTCATCAAAAGGGTTCATGCTCATTTTGACGTTGGCAATGTCCACTCCTGATTGATCAGATTTAACGCGCACTTTGACGTTGTAATCCACCACACGCTTAACAGCCACTAGAATTTTCATAAGGACTCTTGTTTTAATAAGTGATTCACCAATGCCTACATTCTAATATGCTTAATTCTTTCTGACTGAACTTTTTCCAGGCCCTATTATTTTGAAATAATCTGTGGATAATGAGACCATGCATTGCAGATTATGTACTGGTTAAGTGAGTCATTTGATCAGTGATTGACCGCCTAAGTTATTCACAAAAGAAGAGAAAAGAAAGAAATTGCGATTACTGACTAAATTAGCTCTTTTTGGCTACGCTCACCGCTGGCCCATGATGACCTTGACACTGGGTTTGACCGCTCTCATATCTGGATGCTCAACTTTGCCCAGCACCTCTACAGATCCAGCATCACCCATGAGTAGTTCCACCTCCAGTATTGAAATCATTGAAGCTGAAAAAACACCGGATTCTTTGGCACCATTTTTAGAGAAAGTCAGCAAAGACCATCAAATTCCATTGAACTCATTACAAAAAGCATTTGAAGGTACCAAAACCATTCCCTCTATCAAGAAGTTGGTCATGCCACCCCCTCCAGGTTTTCAGAAAAACTGGAAGGTCTACAGAAGTCGCTTTGTTGAACCTCGCCGCCTAGCAGCAGGCCAGAAATTCTGGAAAGAACATCGCACTTTTATTGAAAAAACTGCAAAAGAAACTGGCGTCCCCGCCGAAATTATCGTGGCCATTATTGGTGTTGAAACCATCTATGGTCGTCACATGGGCAACTTTTCCGTCAAAGACACCTTAACAACTTTGGGCTTTGACTATCCGGATACTCCGAATAAAGTTGCTAGAGAAACCCTCTTTAAAAATCAGTTGGAAGATTTAATTCTGCTTTGCTGGTCAGAAGATAAAAAAGAGCGTGCCTTTCAAAATTGCTTAAATCAAAAAGGTTCTTATGCGGGCGCAATTGGTTTACCTCAGTTCATGCCTGGCAGCATTCGTCGCTTTGCCACTGATGGCGACAGAGATGGAAAGATTGACTTAAGAAATTCGCCAGAGGATGCGATTGCCAGCGTGGGTCAATTTTTAAAAATGCATGGCTGGGTGAAAGATGAACCCATTTATTTGAACATCCAAACTGATTCAGAGACCATGGTCACCGCAAAAAATTTGGCCGATGGCGAACCCAAAGCCAAACTTCAAGTGGGGCAATTGGTCAAAAATGGATTATTAAAAGAGACTGATTTACCCAGCAATACCCCAAGTCTAATTGTTGATCTTCCGAGCCCCAACAGCTCCGGTGGAACCGACGTTCATTATGTGATTGGTTTAAGAAATTTCTTAGTCATTTGCGACTACAACCGCAGTTTCTTCTACGCCCAATCCGTGGCCGAGTTTGCGGAAGCTTTAGCAGGTGAGAAACCTACCAGCGTTGCCAAAAAGCCCGTGAAGAAAACAAAGCCACAAGCTAAAACATCCCCTAAAAAGAAAAATGGGTCTGAGGCCAGTAGCGCTAAAACTGCTAGCAAAAAAACCACCTCCACAAACTAAGACAGTGTCTTAGGCTGGGAATACGCCTGTGGATAGATAGCGATCACCGCGATCACAAATGATAAAAACAATTGTGGCGTTTTCAACGCGTTCAGCAATTCTTAAAGCAACAACCAGCGCTCCAGCAGCTGAGATACCACAAAAGATGCCTTCCTCTTTGGCCAAGCGACGCGCCATGTCTTCTGCAGCGGCTTGACTCACATACTCAATGCGGTCGACTTTGGCATCCGCATAAATTTTGGGAATGTACTCAGGCGACCATTTACGTATACCTGGAATCTGCGAACCATCCTCCGGCTGAGCGCCAATGATTTGAATGTGTTCATTTTTGGATTTGAGATACACAGACACCCCAGTGATCGTGCCAGTAGTTCCCATAGCGGAAACAAAATGAGTGACTTGGCCTTGCGTGTCATCCCAAATCTCTGGGCCAGTTGACTCGATGTGAGCCAGCGGATTATCTTTATTTCCAAACTGATCAAGAATCTTCCCTTTGCCCTCTTTTTGAAGTTGCTCGGCATAATCACGGGCATATTCCATACCACCAGTGGCAGGAGTTAAAACCAATTCAGCGCCATAAGCGGCCATGCTTTGGCGACGCTCAATACTTTGATTCTCTGGCATCACCAAAATCATCTTGTAACCCAAAATGGCAGCCACCATGGCTAAAGCAATGCCGGTGTTACCACTTGTGGCCTCAATCAGGGTATCTCCAGGACGAATATCACCTCGCTCTTGCGCACGCAAAAACATGGACATCGCTGGACGGTCTTTGACTGATCCAGCGGGATTGTTTCCCTCCAATTTGCCCAAGATGACATTATTTCGCTCTTGATTACCAGACCCTGGAATACGTTGTAAACGCACCAAGGGAGTGTGTCCCACTGTTTGGGCAATGGTTGGATAGTTTGGACGTGTACTTGACATATGACGACTATCTTAATGTATTTTGATAGCCGCCATAGATCATTCGCTTATATGCTTATGCGAATTCGAATTGACTTAAAAGGCTTCTTTGGATTTTTTCTCTTCTTTGGTTTTTCGACTTTGCTTCGGTGTTTTTTCGACTGAAGCTTTTGGCTGACCCTCTTTATCTTTGGCAACACTTCTTTTAGAAGAGGGTTCAGATGCTTTAGTCGCCATACCTTTACTATTGATGGTCAAGCCATTTTGCATCAAACGCTCAACAGTTTTTTCACCGATGCCTTTGACGCGAGAGTGCAAGTCCGTGGGCGATTTGAACGGCCCATTTTTCTGACGTTCTTGCCAAATGGCCTTGGCTTTAGAAGGTCCTAAACCCCGAACTGATTCAAGAGCTGTTTGATCGGCTGAATTGACCTCTACTTTGGCATGAACATATCCAGTCAAAATAAAAAGACCCAAAAAACCAGCCATCACAATCTGAAAGATGGATTGAATGTATTTCAACAACATATAGAGCTCCTTAAAGTAAAAAAGCTTCACCGGATGATGAAGCTTTTCTTTAACGAACTTAGCAATCAGCTGTTGACTAGATTTGTATGACTTACATGGGTTGTGCAAGAAAATCAGAATTGTCTGACAACCATGTCATATATTTGCCGACACCTTGCTCAACAGTTAAAAAGTCAGCCTCGTAGCCAGCCGCCCTCAAATTTGTTAAATCAGCTTGAGTGAAGGATTGATATTTACCTTTTAGAGCCTCTGGAAATGCGACATATTCTATTAAGCGCTCATCTACCAACTCAGACAATGTCAGCTCAGAATGACCATGAATTTTTCTCATCGAATTAATCACGGACTTCGCTACATCATTGAAAGGTTGAGCCCGACCTGAACCAAGATTGAAGATGCCACTCTTTTCTGGATGATCTTGAAAGAATAAATTCACTTTAACGACATCTTCCACTGAAACAAAATCACGTTTTTGCTCACCTTGAAGATAGCCATCGTATTCCCCAAATAATTTGACAGAATTGTCTGCTAAAAATTGGTGGTAATGATGGAAAGCCACAGAAGCCATGCGCCCTTTATGCGACTCTCTAGGCCCATACACATTGAAATAACGGAAACCCACTACTTGGGCAGTGGTGACCTCGTCTTGCAAACGTTGGCGAACCACTTGGTCAAATAAAAATTTAGAGTACCCGTAAACATTCAATGGCTTCTCATGCTGACGATCTTCTTTAAAAACACTTGATCCACCATAAGTAGCAGCTGATGAAGCGTATAGAAAAGGAACGTGATGCTCCGTACAAATATCTAACAAGTCAATGGAGTATCGATAATTGTTCGCCATCATGTATTGACCATCGGTTTCCATGGTATCTGAGCAAGCACCCTCATGAAATACCGCAGTGACCTTGCCAAAATGGCCTTTGGCAAAAGCTTCTAAGAATTCAGATTTATCTAAATAATCAGCAATATCTAAATCCGCCAAGTTCCGATATTTATCCGCAGGCTTGAGCTCATCCACAGCAATGATATTTTTAATGCCCCGCGCATTTAGGCCCTGAACAATATTGGCACCAATAAAACCAGCGGCCCCTGTCACGATGTATGTCATTGCAATTCCTCTAATGAAACCGTTGCTGTACCCAATTTACCGACGACGATACCCCCCGCTTTATTTGCAAGCAACATCGCTTTGGCTGCTGGCCAACCCGCCGCCATAGCAACTGCCATGGTTGCAATCACTGTATCACCAGCACCTGAGACATCAAATACCTCTCGCGCTTGTGCTTTAACGTGCTCCACACCATCGGCTGTAAACAAACTCATCCCCTCTTCAGAACGAGTCAGTAACAAAGCAGTGAGTTTTAATTGTTCTCTTAAAGCTTGAGCTCGGGCGGTCAAGTCAGCTTCATCTTTCCAGCGACCTACCACTTCACGCAACTCAGAACGATTAGGCGTGATGATCGATGCCGCTTGGTATTTACTGTAATCATCGCCCTTAGGGTCCACCAATACAACCTTACCAGCAGCCTTAGCGGCTTCAATCATTTGGGTGACATGAGTCAATCCACCTTTGCCGTAATCTGAGAAAACCACGGCATCCACATTTGTTAACAAGGATTGAAACTGCTCTAATTTGTTCAGTAGCGCCTCATGTGTTGGGGCTTTTTCAAAATCCAAACGAATGAGTTGTTGCTGACGTGCCACCACTCGCAATTTCACAGTGGTCGGTAAATTAGGGTCACGCTGTAAATAACTTTTAACCCCTTGAGCCTCTAGCAATTGTTCAACGCGACGCCCAGGCTCATCATCACCCACCACACCCAAAATAGAAATCTGAGCCCCCACACTCGCAGCATTGCGCGCCACGTTGGCCGCACCACCCAAGCGTTCATCATCTTTACTGACGAGCACCACTGGAACGGGTGCCTCTGGAGAAATTCTCTCGGTATCACCGAACCAATAACGATCCAACATCACATCACCTACCACCAATAAGCGCGCTTTTTGAAAGGCTTGAATATCGGCGGTTGTTAAATGAATGTCCATGATGAATTTTCTTTGAAATATGTTCTTTTAGATGATTGAAAGGTTTTCGCGTTTGAATTATCTTGAATATATCAGGATTACATGGCAGGACCCGACGGAGCAGCACCCTCACCCCGTCGTGGCGAATAAGATTCCCAATGATTGCACCCAGGGCATTGCCAATAAAAACGTCTGGCTCTAAAACCACAATTGCCACAAGTGTAACGAGCCAGGGTATTGGTTCTTTGCTTTAGCAGATTCAAAGACGCTTTAAATTCTTGAGCTGCTTTCTCATCTTGAGCGACTTCAGCCATGGTCAAACGAGCTTGTGCGCGCAAAGCCATCGCACTCAAACTTGGGGTGTGGCGCATCACCTCAGTCATCAAGGCTTCTGCTTGAGGCACGCCTTGTAGGTTCATGACATGCTTAAAGGTGATGTCAAGCAACTCTCCACCAGCTTGAGTTTGTAGGGCATCGATCAATACTTGAAGCCCTTTTTGTGCTTGCCCTAATTGCTGATGAGCCTCAATCCAACGATTGGCGACTAAATGTAAGTAAGCGGGATGATTTTTGGCAATCAATGACCAAATCTCAATCGCTTGGGTCAATTGCTGCTGCGCTAACAAGCAATCACCTTGCAACATAATCGCTCGCGGATGCGCAGGAATGGCTTGCATAGCAGCCACAATGTGTTGATTGGCGCCGGCCAAATCTTTGCGTCGCAAAGCTTCTTCAGCTAACTCACAATGAAAATGAGCAATCTCTTTTTGACGCCCAAGTCCTTGCAAGACCTCTAACTCTTGGGATGCCACAATCGCTTTCGACCAGTCTTTTTCGACTTGATACATTTCCAGCAAACTCTCTTTGGCTGGTATGCCATATTTACTTTGTGGGCTGACTTGATTGAGGGATGTTTCCGCACGGTCCAATAATCCCGCTCTCAAAAAGTCTCTACCCAATTCATAGGCAGCATGATCGCGATGGCGTGAAGGCAAGTCCTCCCGATTCGCTAAATGCTGATGAACGCGAATGGCCCTCTCCGTTTCGCCACGACGCCTAAATAAACTTCCTAGAGCAAAGTGAAGCTCGCTGGTTTCAGGATCTAATTTGGCGATTTGTACCAAGGCATCAATGGCTTTATCCGGCTCCTCATTGAGTAGAAGATTAAGGCCTTTGAATGTTGATTTTTGCTGAGCCAAACGTTCAATTTCATCTTCGCGCTTTTCTAAGCGCATGTCCCAGCGAGCCCCCACCCAACCTAAAGCAAACACAATAGGTAAAGCAAATAACCACCAGGTCTCAATCTGTAACACGATTTATGAACGATCTTGTTTGAAGCGGCGCAAACGAATGCCGCTGAGTAATGTGAGAAAAATACCTAAAACAAAAGCGATGAATAACACCAAGATGAGGGGTAAATCCCAACTTAAACCAGGAATTAAATGGAAATGAATTTCTTGGGTATTACCTAAAGCCAATAAAACAAACAGGATGAAAAGGATGATTCGTCCAATGATCCGCAAAGCTCTGAATGCGGCATTCAGAAACCCGGTCATTCTTTAGTGTCGTCTTTCTTGGGTAGGTCGACGCGTTCGCGTAACTCTTTACCAGGCTTGAAGTGCGGCACATGCTTGGCCGGCACCATGACTGCTTCGCCAGATTTAGGATTGCGTCCCTGACGAGGTGGACGGTGATGCATCACAAAACTACCGAAGCCGCGTAATTCAATGCGCTTACCTTCAGCCAAGGCTTGTGACATGGTGTCGAGCAATGTCTTAACCGCCAACTCAACATCACGCGGCAATAGCTGCGGGAATGCCTGAGCCAAGCGCTCTACCAATTCTGATCGTGTGATTGTCATTGAATCACTGCGTTCTAAATCGTCCATAACTCAACAATATTCTTTTTTTTCAGTTTTGAGAATCCCCGCCCTAAAAGAGCAGGGATTTCCCGATACATTACACCAAAGTAAGGATTAGTTACCTTGATTGTCCATCTTAGCTTTTAGCAAGGCACCTAAATTCGTTGTACCTGCGTTAGCGTCGTTCTGCAACTTGCTCATGGCTTGTTGTTGATCAGCGCTGTCTTTGGCTTTGATAGATAGGTTAATAGAACGTGATTTACGATCAATATTAATGATCATGGCATTCACTGCATCACCTTCTTTTAACAAGTTACGAGCATCTTCAACGCGGTCAGTAGAGATTTCAGAAGCACGTAAGTAACCTTCTACTTCGTCAGCCAACTGAATCACAGCACCCTTCGCATCAACACTCTTCACAGTACCGTCAACGATGCTACCTTTGTCGCTAGTTGATGTGTAGTTGTTGAATGGGTCACCAGACATTTGTTTGATACCCAAAGAAATGCGCTCTTTCTCAACGTCGATGGCCAAAACAACTGTTTCAACTTCGTCGCCTTTTTTGTACTTGCGAACCGCTTCTTCGCCAGTCTCTTGCCATGACAAGTCAGACAAGTGCACCAAGCCGTCAATGCCACCAGGCAAACCAATGAACACACCAAAGTCAGTGATTGACTTGATTGCACCCGTTAGCTTCTCACCTTTTTGGTGTGCACGAGCAAACTCATCCCATGGATTTGGTTTGCATTGCTTCATGCCCAAGCTGATACGACGCTTGTCTTCATCAATGTCAAGCACCATGACCTCAACTTCCATGCCCAACTGAACTACTTTGCTTGGAGCAACGTTCTTGTTGGTCCAGTCCATTTCAGAAACGTGTACCAAACCTTCAATACCTGTTTCAATCTCAACGAATGAACCGTAGTCTGTGAGGTTAGTGACCTTACCGAATAAACGTGTGTTAGGTGGGTAACGACGTGCGATACCAACCCAAGGATCATCGCCCAATTGTTTGATACCCAATGAAACACGGTTTTTATCTTGATCGTACTTAAGGATCTTGGCGGTCACTTCTTGACCTACAGTCAACATCTCACTTGGGTGACGAACACGGCGCCATGCCAAGTCAGTGATGTGTAACAAGCCATCCACACCACCTAAATCTACGAATGCACCGTAGTCAGTGATGTTCTTAACGATACCTTGAACCACAGTACCTTCTTTAAGGTTAGCAAGCAACTTAGCGCGCTCTTCACCTTGGCTAGCTTCAACCACCGCACGACGTGATAACACCACGTTGTTACGTTTACGGTCTAGCTTAATAACTTTAAATTCCATTGTCTTGCCTTCGTATGGAGACGTATCCTTAATAGGACGTGTATCCAACAAAGAACCTGGCAAGAAGGCACGAATGCCATTGACCATCACAGTCAAACCACCTTTGACTTTGCCTGTTACAGCACCAGTCACGAGTTCGCCTTGCTCTAAGGCTTTCTCAAGGTTCAACCAAGACGCTAAACGCTTGGCTTTGTCACGAGACAATACGGTGTCACCGTAACCGTTTTCTAGGGCGTCAATCGCCACAGAAACGAAGTCGCCTGGTTGAACTTCCACTTCACCTTGATCGTTGAGGAATTCCTCAACAGAGATAAAAGCTTCAGATTTCAAACCGGCATTTACCACCACAAAGTTGTGATCAATACGCACAACTTCAGCGGAAATAACTTGACCAGCCTTCATATTAGAGCGGGCTAGGGATTCTTCAAATAGAGCTGCAAAAGATTCAGACATGAGTTTTCACTATAAAGCCGTC
>JACCDK010859006.1_pt1 | contig 11472 bp, 9 predicted proteins | sample 7445871 | NCBI WGS metagenome assembly JACCDK01 (sample SAMN15323436, study PRJNA562643) | freshwater metagenome | isolation source: river surface water | place: USA:Blue River Watershed | collected 2017-08-15
AAACCTTGTTGGCGGCAGGCATTCGTCAAGGCATTGGCCTCCCTTATGGTTGCAAAGATGGTGCTTGCGGCTCCTGCAAATGCAAAAAAATATCGGGCACCGTGGTTCATGGCGACCATCAAGCCAAGGCTCTCAGCGCAGAGGAAGAGGCACAAGGTCTGATCTTGACCTGCTGTGCAACTGCCCAAAGCGATGTGGTTTTGGAGTCGCGCCAGGTGACTGAGGAAGGCAGCTTCCCTATCAAAAAAATGCCCGTGCGCGTGGTCAGTCTCGAAAAGAAATCGCATGATGTGATGTCCATCGTCATGCAACTGCCAGCCACCGATGTCATGAAATTTCATGCCGGTCAATATGTTGAATTTTTGTTGCGCGATGGCTCGCGCAGAAGTTACAGCATGGCCAATGCGCCCCACACCTTGGACGCAGCTGCGCCCAAAGTGGAGTTGCACATCAGACACATGCCGGGTGGCAAATTTACTGACGTGGTGTTTAGCACCATGAAAGAAAAAGACATTCTGCGCATTGAAGGCCCATACGGCAGTTTCTTCCTTCGTGAGGATTCCAATGCACCCATTATTTTGTTGGCATCTGGTACCGGCTTTGCCCCTATCAAGGCCCTCATTGAGCACATGCAACACAAAGGCATCACTCGTCCCGCCACTTTGTATTGGGGAGGACGTCGCCCTTCCGATTTGTACATGAGCGACTGGATCGAAGCCCAACTCAAAACCATGCCCCAATTGACCTACATTCCGGTGGTCTCTGACGCCTTGCCAGAAGATGCATGGGCAGGTCGCACTGGTTTTGTTCACCAAGCTGTTTTGCAAGACCACTCCGATTTAAGCGGCTTTCAAGTTTATGCATGCGGCGCCCCCATCGTGGTGGACTCTGCCCGCGCCGACTACATCGGCAAAGCTGGCTTGCCAGAAGAAGCATTTTTTGCTGATTCATTTACCACGGAAGCTGATAAGGCCAAGGAGTCTGCATGATGTCGACAACAATTCAGCCAAAGAAATTGCTGCTCAAAACAGTGGGCGTCTTGGTGACCGCGTTGGCCTCCTGCATGTTGCATGCGCAGGCACAAACAAGTACGGCAGCAAACGCCGCGCTCTCCAAGCCTATTCGGTTGGTGGTTCCCTATGCACCGGGCGGCCCTATTGATGTCACAGCCCGAGCATTGGCCGAGCGCGTCAAAGACACATTGGGAACGGTCATCATCGACAACAAACCAGGCGCTGGTGGCAATTTGGGCGTCGACATTGTGGCCAAAGCGCCCGCCGATGGTTACACCATTGGCATTGCAGCGGTAGCCACACACGCCATCAATCCATGGCTGTACAACAAGATGCCATTCAATGCGGCCAGCGACTTTGTCGGCATCACGCAAATGGTTCGCGTACCCAATGTGTTGGTCATGAATGCCGATACCGCTCAACGTTTAAAAATCAATTCACTGGCCGATTTAATCGCCTATGCCAAAGCCAACCCAGGTAAATTGAATGTTGGCTCTGGTGGCAATGGCAGTGCGGGCCACTTGGCGGCAGAAATGTTCAAACGGGATGCAGGTATTTTTGCGGTGCACATTCCCTACAACGGTGGCAACCCTGCGCAGTTGGCACTTTTATCTGGACAAGTTGATTTCAACTTTGACAACTTGGCCACTGCCGCTGCCAACATCAAGGCTGGCAAACTGAAAGCGCTGGCAGTGACCACGGCCCAAAGGAGTGCAGCTTTGCCAGATATTCCCGCCATGTCAGAAACCATCAAAGGTTTTGAAGTTGACACTTGGTGGGGCTTGATCGCACCTGCAGCAACTCCGCCTGCTGTGGTTGCCAAACTACATCAAGCTTTTGCTGCGGCTCTCAGTGCGCCCGAAACCAAAACTCGATTTGGCATGATGATGGCCGAGCCTGTGGTGAGTTCACCCGAGCAGTTTTCGGCATTCATGAAACGTGAACTGGCCAAATACGAACCAGTGGTCAAAGCCAGCGGAGCGCGTGTTGACTGATGGCGCTGTCAAGCACCATAAAGGCACTGCACGCAGTGCCTTTTTTTATTCACCCAAATAGGCAGCCCTCACCTTTGGGTCATTGAGCAAATCCTGACCTCGACCTGTCATGCTGATCAAACCCGACTCCATGACGTAGCCTCGGTTGGCGATGGCCAATGCGCGGCTTGCATTTTGCTCAACCAACAGCACGGTCACACCCTGCGAAAAAACATCTCGAATCACTTCAAATATTTTGTCAACCATGATGGGTGACAAGCCCATTGAGGGTTCGTCCAACAACAAGACTTTGGGCCGACTCATGAGCGCACGGCCCATGGCCAACATCTGCTGTTCTCCCCCGGACATGGTGCCTGCCAACTGATCTTTGCGTTCACGCAAACGCGGAAATGTTTCGAAGACCTTTTCCATGTCATCTTGAATAGCCGCCTTGTCATTTCGGATGTAAGCACCCATGAGCAAGTTTTCAATGATGGTCATGCGCGTGAAAACACCGCGGCCTTCAGGCACCATGGCCAGGCCTTGCTTCACCAAATCCCAAGGACCCTGGCCCACAATACTTTGACCCAAGTATTCAATGTCGCCAGCATGCAGCGGCAATGAACCCGTGATGGCTTTCATGGTGCTTGTTTTACCCGCACCGTTGGAGCCAATCAAGGAAACCAATTCGCCTTCATGCACTTCAAAATCGACACCTTTGACAGCCTGAATGCCGCCGTAGGCCACCTGAAGGCCTTTGACTTTCAACAATGTGGCCGCCATTTCAATGTCCTCCGGTGCCTAAATAGGCTTCAATCACTTTTTCATTTTTCTGAACTTCAGCGGGCGTGCCTTCCGCAATTTGTTTACCATAGTCCAGCACGGTCACCCTGTCGCACAAGCCCATGACCAACTTCACATCATGTTCAATTAACAAGATGGTGCGATTGTCTTTGCGAATTTGATCGATGAGGGCGCGCAATTGGACTTTCTCTGTGGCGTTCATACCGGCGGCGGGCTCATCCAAAGCAATGAGTTGAGGATCGGTGGCCAAGGCACGTGCAATTTCTAATCGGCGTTGATCGCCATACGACAAAGTGCGTGCGCGGTAATCGGCGTATTGGCCAATGCCAACATAGTCGAGCAATTCTTGCGAACGCTTGGCAATTTCAGCTTCTTCCTGCTTGAACTTGGCGGTTCTAAAAATAGCCCCCAACAAACCCGAGGAGGTCCGAACATGTCGTCCCACCATGACATTTTCCAAGGCCGTCATTTCTGCAAACAATCGGATATTTTGGAACGTGCGCGCAATACCCGCCTGTGCAACTTCATGCACAGCCGAGGGTTGATAAGGCTTGCCAGCCAGTTCAAAGCTTCCGCTGTCAGGCGTGTAGAGACCCGTAATGACATTGAAGAAGGTTGTCTTACCTGCGCCGTTGGGTCCAATGAGCCCATACACTTGGCCGCGCTCAATGGTCATGCCAACATCAGACAAAGCTTGCAGACCGCCAAAACGCTTGGAAATGCCAGCGACTTTTAAAACGGTGTTGGAGGCATTTTGAGGGACATTCATATTACGCCCCTCCTTTCACTTGAAGTAATTTGCCATGCTCGCTGGAAGGCCACAAACCTTTGGGCTTCATGAGCATGATCACAATCATGGCCAAAGCAATCAGCAACTGCCGCAAAATGGCAGCATCCAATCGACCATCGGTCATGGATTGCAAGGGCCCGGCCACATAGCGCAACACCTCTGGTAACGCCGACAACAAAATAGCGCCAAGAACCACACCCGGCAAGTGCCCCAAGCCTCCCAAAACCACCATGGCCACAATCATGACGGACTCCATGAGGCTAAATGATTCTGGCGAAATAAATCCTTGGAACCCTGCAAACATGGCACCTGAGATGCCGCCAAAAGTGGCGCCCATGCCAAAGGCCATGAGTTTCAAGTTGCGCGTGTTCAAGCCCATGGCTTTGGCTGCAATTTCGTCTTCACGAATGGCCATCCATGCCCGGCCAATGCGCGAGACTTCCAAGCGATAAGAAATGAGCAAGGTCATTAGCACCAATGCCAAAAACAAGTAGTAGTACAAACTGACTGATGCCAACTCAAGGCCAAACAGATCTATTTTTTTACCTAAATTGATGCCGAAAAAATGAATGGGGTCAATTTGATTCAAACCTTTGGGCCCGTTGGTGATGTTGACGGGTTGATCGAGGTTGTTCAAAAAGACACGAATGATTTCGCCAAAGCCCAAGGTGACAATGGCCAAATAATCGCCTCTGAGTTTTAAAGTAGGCGCACCCAACAACATGCCAAACAAGCCTGCCAAAGCGGCCGCCAAAGGCACAATGACCCACAGCGGCATGTGCAGCCCTCCTGGAAACATGGCGGCAATGGCTGGAAAAGTTTCAAACAAATGGGGCGATGCCAACAAGCCATACATGTAGGCACCCACCGCAAAGAAAGCCACATATCCCAGGTCTAACAAGCCTGCGTAGCCCACCACTATGTTGAGGCCCACGGCCAGAAGGATGTACAACAGGGCCATGTCGGCAATGCGCACCCAGGCATTGCCAAACTGTTGCAATACGATGGGCAGGACCAGCAGCAGGACACCTAAAGCAATGTTTGTTTGGTTCTTTGAGAGGTTCATGAAAATTCTCACTCTTTGCTTAAGCGCGATCGGCGACGCGCTCACCCATCAAGCCAGAAGGCCGCAGGGTCAAAACAAAAATCAAAACAATAAAGGCAAAAATATCGGCATAGTGACTGCCTAGGACACCACCTGTGAGGGCACCGATGTAGCCCGAGCCAATCGATTCAATCAGGCCCAAGAGCAAGCCGCCAACCACAGCACCGGTGAGGTTGCCAATACCGCCAAACACAGCCGCCGTGAAAGCTTTAAGGCCTGGCAAAAATCCCATGCTGTGATGCACGGTGCCGTAATTGGATGCAAACATGACGCCTGCAATGGCGGCCAAAACAGCGCCGATGACAAAGGTGGCAGAAATAACGAAGTCGGGCTTGACACCCATCAATGCAGCCACTTTGGGATTCTCAGAAGTGGCCCGCATGGCGCGCCCCAACTTGGTGGCATTGACGATCCACATCAGAACAGCCAGTGAGATGGCCGTCACAGCCAAAATCATGATTTGAGTTGAAGAAATAACGGCGCCCCCTACATTGAATGGCGTGCTTGGCAACAAAGTGGGATAGGGCTTGTAATTGGGCTTCCAAATGATCATGGCCAATGTTTGCAACAAGATGCTCATGCCAATGGCCGTGATGAGTGGCGCAAGTTTGGGACTGTTCCGCAAAGGTCGATAAGCGATTTTTTCAATCGTGAAATTTAAACAAGCCGCAACCACACTGGCGATCAACAGTGCAATCAATAAAATGACCCAGCCTGGCGTGCCAGTCATCGACTCTTGCATGAGGCCGATCACAGACCAACTGGTGAGAGCCGCCACCATCAAAACTTCGCCATGTGCAAAGTTAATCAAATTAATGATGCCGTAGACCATGGTGTAGCCCAAAGCAATGAGCGCATACATGCTGCCTAAAACCAAGCCATTGATGACTTGCTGAATGAAAACATCCATTTGACTGATTCCTAGTTTTTGACTGACTTGGCTTGATTCAATGAATTCAAGCTGGCCATTTTTTCTGCAATTTTCAACTCAAGACCTCTGTTCACGGGCCTGTAAAAACCCGGAGCTGGCATGCCCTCAGGCAAGTAGTTTTCGCCGGCTGCAAAGCCATCCTCTTCGTCATGTGCGTATCGGTAGCCCTTGCCATAGTCCAAATTCTTCATGAGCTGTGTGGGAGCATTTCGCAAATGCATGGGGACAGGCCGTGTGCCATCTTTCTTAACCCACGCCTTGGCTTCATTGAAAGCTTTATAAACCGCATTTGATTTGGCTGCCACAGCCAAATAAATGACACATTCCGCCAAGGCCAATTCACCCTCTGGACTACCTAGGCGTTCATAGACTTCTGCAGCATCCAGGGCCAAACGAAGCGCCCTGGGATCGGCCAGCCCAATGTCCTCTGCTGCCATGCGAATTAAACGCCGCGCCATGTAACGCGGATCGGCACCACCATCGAGCATGCGGGTGAACCAATACAAAGCGGCATCGGGGTCAGAGCCTCTGACAGACTTGTGCAATGCACTGATGGTGTCATAAAACTGCTCACCACCTTTGTCATAACGGCGCATGCGCTCACCCAATACTTTGAGGAGCCATGCGTCAGAAATTTGAGTCAACTTTTCTCGTTGGGCCGCCACAGCCAAAGTCTCTAGGGTGTTCAACAAGCGGCGTGCATCGCCATCTGCATAGGCAATCAATCGTTGCGCAGCTTCTGCTTGAAGGGGCGCGATGGCACCGATGGCCAAGGCCCGTTGAATGATTTGTTGAAGGTCTTCTTCGCCCAAGGCTTGAAGCACATAAACCGCGGCACGAGACAGCAAGGCAGAGTTCACTTCAAAGGAAGGGTTCTCGGTGGTTGCGCCAATGAAGGTAAACAAGCCACTCTCGACATGCGGCAAGAAAGCATCTTGTTGGCTTTTGTTAAACCTGTGCACCTCGTCCACAAAAACGATGGTGCGTTGCGGCTGCAAACTTTGCAATGCAGACTGTGCTTTTTCAACCGCCTCCCGAATGTCTTTGACACCACCCAACACAGCACTGATGCTGATGAACTGCGCATCAAAGGCATCGGCCATGAGTCTGGCAATGGTGGTTTTGCCCACGCCCGGCGGCCCCCACAAAATACAACTGTGTGGTTGGCCCGACTCAAATGCCAAACGCAGCGCCAGGCCCTCCCCCAACAAATGTTGCTGACCGATGACCTCACCCAAACTTCGAGGTCGTAATTTTTCGGCCAGGGGTTGATGCAACGAAGATTGCCACTGTAGACCGGAAGAGTCTGGGCTGGTCATGGCCTGATCACCTGCGCGCCAGCAGGCGTTTTGAATTGAAAAGTTTCTGAGGCCAATTTGGCATTGACTTCAAAATTTTGAAAGTTCAGGCGCGAGGTTTGACCCAAACCATCCACAATTTCCAAGGCGGTCAAAACAGGAATGGCTTGACCCTGAACTTTCAAGCCTACACGGATGGCCTGCACAGCACCTTCCGATTGTTTGGGTATGGCCTTGACCCATTGCATGCTCTCTGAATCCGCTTCCGCTGTCAGATTGAACTCAGCCTGAAGAACTTTCAAATCGCCTGTGGATGCAATGAATGCTGCCGGCGTTTGACCCAAAGCCTGGCTTTGTTTTCTAATAGTGACTTGGTTGAGGTCTGCGTCATAAAGCCAAAGGAATTGACCATCTGAGACCATGGTTTGAACAAAAGGTTTTTGATAAGCAAACCTAAATTGTTGAGGTCTTTGAAATTCAAATGTGCCAGACGAAGTTTTCTTGCGAGGTGCTTGATCTGCTTTGGCAGGCGAGGTCACAATTTGGGTAAATTGCGCACGTCCACTTTGCGTTTGTTTGAGGAACTGACTCAGACTGTTCAAAGCGTCTGCGTTAGGGGCTTGGGCTTGGGCTTGGGCCAGCGTGACGCCACAAAAATGCAGCGCAAAAAAACACGCCATGAGTCCTCGAAAAAAGCTTGTCATTTGCAGTGACTCCAATTCAGTGGCTGTGTCATTCGGTGCGCGCAGGCACCAAAATTTCACGCTGACCACTGCTGCTCATCGAGCTGACCAAGCCCGCTTTTTCCATCTCTTCGACCAAACGTGCTGCACGGTTGTAACCAATTTTGAGATGGCGCTGAACCAATGAAATACTGGCCTTGCGATTCTTCAGAACCACTTCGACAGCTTGGTCGTACATGGGGTCTTTTTCTGCATCACTGGCATCACCATAGCCCGTGTCTTCGCCATCGGTGGTGCCACCTTCCAGCACCCCCTCGATGTAATCAGGTTCACCCTGTGACTTCAAATAGCTGACCACACGGTGAACTTCTTCATCGCTCACAAAAGCGCCGTGAACTCGAATGGGGAATCCTGTACCAGATGGCATGTAAAGCATGTCACCCATGCCCAGCAAGGCTTCAGCACCCATTTGATCCAGAATGGTTCGGCTGTCGATTTTGCTAGAAACTTGAAAAGCGATTCGCGTTGGAATATTGGCCTTAATCAAGCCAGTAATGACATCGACACTGGGGCGTTGTGTGGCCAAAATAAGGTGAATGCCAGCGGCGCGCGCTTTTTGCGCCAAGCGTGCAATGAGCTCTTCAATCTTCTTGCCCACCACCATCATCAAGTCGGCCAACTCATCGATAACCACCACAATGTGCGGCAAGCGTTTGAGGGGCTCAGGATCATCGGGCGTGAGGCTGAACGGATTCAAAATGAATTCTTCGCGCTCGGTGGCTTCGTCAATTTTGGCGTTGTAGCCTGCCAAGTTGCGAACACCCATTTTGCTCATCAACTTGTAGCGGCGTTCCATTTCGCCCACGCACCAGTTGAGGCCATGTGCGGCTTGCCGCATGTCAGTGACCACAGGCGCCAGCAAATGCGGAATACCTTCGTAGACCGACATTTCCAACATCTTGGGATCGATCATGAGCAAACGAACATCACGCGCTTCTGCTTTGTAGAGCAGCGACAAAATCATGGCATTGATACCAACGGACTTACCAGAACCCGTGGTACCCGCCACCAAAACGTGCGGCATTTTGGCCAAATCGGCAACCACAGGATTGCCCACAATGTCTTTGCCCAAACCCATGGTGAGCATGGACTTGGCTTCGTTGTAAACCTGAGAGCCCAAAATTTCGCTGAGCTTGATGGATTGGCGTTTGGCATTGGGCAACTCCAAAGCCATGTAATTTTTGCCTGGAATGGTTTCAACCACGCGAATGGAAATTAAGCTGAGTGAACGCGCCAAGTCTTTGGCCAAGTTGACCACTTGCGAGCCCTTGACACCGGTGGCGGGTTCAATTTCATAACGCGTAATGACAGGGCCCGGCGCCGCAGCGACCACGCGCACTTCAACGCCAAAATCTTTCAGGCGTTTTTCAATCATGCGGCTGGTCATCTCCAGTGTTTCTGGCGACACCCCTTCTTGCCGCTGCGTGAGGCTGTCAAGCAAATCCACTTGCGGTAACTTGCTGTCGGGCAATTCAGAGAACAAAGGTTTTTGGCGTTCTTTAACCACTCGCTCGCTGCGCGGTACTTCGGTCACAGGCGACTCAATGACCATGGGGGCGACAGGCTCAGCAAAAACTGGGGCAGCCACACCTGCCGCAGCAAACAGCGGCTTCTCTTCAAACTCATCACCAAAGGGATGCAATTGAGGTTCAACGGGCGTGTTCGATTGGAGTTGCTCACGCTCGCGCAAAGCCTGCTGACCCATGGCCAAGTCTTCTTCCATTTCGCGTTTTTCTTGGCGCGACTGCATCAGAGAATCAATTTTGGCGCCAAGGTTTTCGCAAACCTGTCCCCATGAAAATCCAAATGCCCAAGACATACCCAAGGCCAAGCACACAATTTCAAACAATGCTGCACCGTTGGCACCGAGCCATTTGACAGTAAAGTGCCCGACCGTTAAGCCCAGCGCACCGCCACTGGTACCTGGCATGATGGCATCCCAACGTGCCAAGCGACCCCACTCAACCGCGCAACTGGCGGACATCAATACAAAGAGGCCCAGCCAAAAAATAAGCCGCGTCTGCCAATTAGATTCTTCGCGAAGTTTGGGATTGGCCGAAGCATCGGAGCCTCTTAACCAGTAGGCCCAAGCCTTGAGCCACGCTCGTCCCAAAACAGCCACCAACCACCAAGCGGAATAACCAAAGCAAAAGTACATGCCATCGGCCACCCAGGCCCCTGCAGTACCCATCCAATTGACCAAGGGACCGCCCAATCCTGAGCCGGACCAAGAGGGGTCTTTGGGGCTGTAACTGAACATGGCCAAGGCCAAGGCCAGCCAGCTGACAGCGCCTATCAATAAAACAATTTCTTGGGTGAAACGCAGTAAGCCAACACCTTCCGACATTTCGTTTTGCAGGTCGGATTCAGGGGTGCTGTTAGCGCTGTTGAGGGTGCGAAGAGAATAGGTCATGGTCTAACCCTCAAGCTTACCCGATAGACCTCCCCAAACACGTGTTTCACAAGCTTCTTACAATGGGGTTTTAGCGTTTACCCGAATTCCGTAGAATTACCTTCATGTCCAACACACTTCCCACCCAACACGCCAAAGTACTCATCCTGGGTTCTGGCCCTGCCGGCTACACCGCCGCCGTCTATGCAGCCCGCGCCAACCTCAAGCCTTTGCTCATCACTGGCATTGCGCAAGGTGGCCAACTCATGACCACCACTGAGGTGGACAACTGGCCCGCGGACGTCCATGGCGTGCAAGGCCCCGATCTCATGCAACGCTTTTTGGAGCATGCGGAGCGCTTCAATACCCAAGTGGTGTTTGACCACATCAACAAAGTCGACTTCAGCAAACGCCCTTTCACATTGACGGGCGACAGCGGCGTCTACACCTGCGATTCCTTGATCATTGCCACTGGCGCTTCGGCCAAGTACTTGGGCCTTGACTCAGAAACAGCTTTTATGGGCCGCGGCGTCTCAGGTTGCGCCACATGCGATGGCTTTTTCTATCGTGAGCAAGTGTGTTGCGTTGTGGGTGGCGGCAATACCGCCGTGGAAGAAGCGCTTTACCTGTCCAACATTGCCAGCAAGGTGTACCTCATTCACCGCCGCGACAAATTCAAGGCTGAGCCCATCTTGGTCGACAAACTGATGGACAAAGTGGCTGCAGGAAAAATTGTCTTGCAAACATTCCAAACATTGGAAGAAGTGCTGGGAGACAACACGGGCGTCACGGGCGTTCGCTTAAAGTCGACCAAAGACGGTTCATTGCAAGATTTGGAACTCAAAGGCTGCTTTATTGCCATTGGCCACGCGCCCAACACCGAAATTTTCCAGGGCCATCTGACCTTGGACAATGGCTACATCGTGACCCAAAGCGGTCTGAAGGGCTTTGCCACCATGACCAGCGTGCCTGGCGTTTTTGCGGCAGGCGACGTCCAAGACCACGTCTACCGCCAAGCCATTACCAGCGCGGGAACGGGCTGCATGGCGGCTCTCGATGCCCAACGCTTTTTGGAGCAAGAAGGCGATTAAGGCCACCAAGGCCATTAATTGGACCTTTTTGGCTTGGCATAGGCCTAAAAAGCTGGCTATAATCCAAGGCTTTGCTGAGTACTTCATCCCTTGATGCTCTGTAAATGGGTTACCGCCACCCTTCTGGCGAGGTGAGGCTGGACCGTCTAAGGTTTTGTTGATTGGCAAACTCTTTCGCTTATTGGCGAAGCGTTTTGTCTAACTGCAAAGCCCATCAGGCACCAGCTGTTTATAAAAGTATCGGAGTGTCCACATGGCACGCGTCTGCGACGTAACGGGCAAAGGCCCAATGGTCGGAAACAATGTTTCCCACGCCAACAACAAAACCAAG
>JACCDK012084588.1_pt1 | contig 11471 bp, 12 predicted proteins | sample 7445871 | NCBI WGS metagenome assembly JACCDK01 (sample SAMN15323436, study PRJNA562643) | freshwater metagenome | isolation source: river surface water | place: USA:Blue River Watershed | collected 2017-08-15
GCGTATAGTCGCCCACGGTGGCGTGTCCGAGCGGCCTAAGGAGCGCGCCTCGAAAGCGCGTGTTGGGGAAACTCAACCGTGGGTTCAAATCCCACCGCCACCGCCAACTATTTCTTTGCTTTATGCCCAGGAATAGAAGAAATTAACTTTTGAGTATAAGGATTTTCTGGTTTTTCAAAGATTTTCTCGGTCGATCCCGATTCAACAAAAATTCCATTTTCCATTACATAAACATAATCAGTGAGATAACGAATGACGCCGAGATCGTGTGAAACCAGGACAATTGATAAACCATCAGCAATGAGCTCACTGAATAGTTCTAGGAGCTGAGCTTGTGCGGATTGATCAATGGCAGAAGTTGGTTCATCAGCAATTAGCACTTTGGGCTGCGCAGACAGAGCGCGCGCAACAGAGGCTCTTTGTCTTTGTCCTCCCGAGAGTGAAAATGGGTATTTTCGGGAATCAATCGCACTAATGCCCATTCTTTTTAGTAAGGCACTTGCAATATCTCTTGCTTCATCCAGATTAGAATTTTGATGCTGGCGTACGGCTTCAGTTACCGCATTAATAATTCGCATTCTTGGATTCAAACTCGAATATGGATCTTGAAAGACCATTTGTACGGCTTTTCTTAATTCTCCTTTATAGGTTTCTGAACCTTCCTGGATGTTTTTACCAAGATAATTGACATATCCAGAAGTTGGGAGTTGAAGGCCAGACAACACTCGTGCCAGGGTTGATTTACCACTACCGGATTCACCAACAATTCCTACTACCTTTCCTTCTGGTAAATTGAAATTCACATTCTGAACCGCTTTGACTTCGAAACCATAACTCTTGAAGGTTACTGAAACATCGCATGCCTGAAGAATCTCGGTCATTTTGATACCTTTTCATAAATCTCTTTATGTCGAATGCAAGCGCTGAGATGATTGTTGCCCACAGAAACGAAAGGAATTTCTCTATCTGAAGTACAGGAATCCTTCGCGAAATCACAACGTCCTGCGAATCGACATCCAGTGGGCCAATCTCCAACTGTCGGTGGTTGGCCACTAATGGTGACCAACTTTCCACGCGGCTCAACTAGGTCGATTCGTGAGTTATACAGTGCATGGGTATAGGGATGACGTGCATCTTCTATATTTTTGGAGGGTAATTTCTCGACGGTTGCACCCGCATGCATGACAACAATGTCGTCACATATCGAATTTATAAGCTGCAAATCATGCGAAACGAGGATTATCGAAGTATTCAGACTCTTTCTGATTTCTTTCAGTAAGTCCATGATTTCCGCTTGAACCGTAACATCAAGTCCAGTAGTGGGTTCGTCCGCGACGATGAGTTTTGGATTCTGAGCGATAGCACAAGCAATCATTACGCGTTGTTTCATTCCACCCGAAAGTTGGTAGGAGTATTGTTTCAACACAACTTCTGGACGACGGATTTGAACCAGCTCTAGAAGCTCGAGAGATCTCTTGCGGACCTCTTCTTTATCTAATTTATTTCCTTGTTGAATTGCCTCAGCTAACTGTTTGCCAATGGTAATTACTGGATTAGGGCCTGCGAGAGCAGATTGGGGGATATAACCAACTTTCTTCCCGCGAATGGCGCGCCAATCTTTTCTTGAGGCTCTAACCAAATCTTCACCATCAAATTCAAGGGAACCGGAATGAATATATGCACCTCGGCGACCCAACGTCCCCACAAACGAGCGACAGAGCATGGTCTTTCCAGAGCCTGATTCACCAATGAGGCCCAAAAGTTGACCGTGTTCGATATTGAATGTTGCGCTATCGACAATTCGTAGCCTGCGGGTACGGGTAACGCGCACATCAATGCGGAGGTCTTGGATTTTAACCAATGGTTCTTTCATTAATTTCCTCGATCCCGTCTTGATAATCCTTCAACAATGAATGAAAGCGATATTGCCGACCAACACAGCGCCAGACCAGGAAATATTGTTACCCACCAGGCATCACCAAGATAAGTTCTTCCATCGGCAATCATTGCGCCCCATTCGGCAGCAGGTGGACGCGCCGCTAGGCCTAGGAAAGATAGACCTGAAACAATAATGATCACCAAAATAAAGTCACTAAGGGCGTATGCAAAACTCTCCGAGGTCACATTTGGTGAAATGTGCTTAAAAATTATGCGACGTTTTGAGTAACCTAAAAGCCTTGCAGCCTCAATGTAGTTCTGTTGCAGAACTACCACAGCTCTGGTTCTTGCAAGTCGGGCATATCGTGCCCAGTTCATCAAAGTCAGAATGATGATCACATTAAAGAGCCCTGGACCAAGAAATGAAATCATCGCAATCGCGATAATTAGTAGTGGGAATGAATTTATTCCATCAATGATGGAACCCACTAGCGAGACAAAGTAGCGATTTTTGGCAAGTCCTAACAAGATTCCAACGATAGTTCCGATGAAAAGTGGGATGGAAACCCCGAGAAATGCCACACCAATATCAGCTGGAACAGCGGCAAAAGTTCGAACCATTACATCTCGACCCAGCTGGTCAGTTCCAAATGGATGCTTCAAAGAAGGTGATAAGAAAGCATCGCCTACAAGTTCATCTGGTGCGTAAGGACTCACTAATGGATATACAACGCCCATAATGGAAATTGCTAAAAACATCGAGATACCAGCGATGATTCCAAAGCCTCCGGGAAGTGACGCCCACTCTTTGATTCTTTGGCGACGGGTAAAAAGCTCGGCAGAAGTATTTACTTCCTTCTTCATATCTTCACTCTCCGATCAAGAGCGTAAGCGCAAAGATCTCCAAGGAAACTTAAAAATACAGTGATAACTCCAAAGAATAAGAGAATTCCTTGGACCATCGGGTAATCACTAGCCAAAACCGCACCCACGAGTTCTCTACCAATACCTGGGAGAGAGAAAATAGTTTCAAGAATGACTGTTGCGCCCAACATAGTTCCCATCATGTAAGAAAGAAGAACAACAGTAGGTGCCATGGAGGGTTTTAGAATATAAAACCAGAAGAAGCGTGGCCGATTAACACCACGGATAATTCCAGTTTCAACAAACTCTTCATTCTTGGTTTCAACAACAGAGGATTGCAAAACGCGAGAGATAATGGCGACCAAAATAAAAGTATTAATACTTACTGGCAGCCAAAGGTATTTCAAATTTTCGGGGAAAGTGCTGACGTATCCGAAGACTGGAGCCCAATTTCGCTGAACGCTAAATATTAGGATTCCAACCATCGCGATAAAGAAATTTGGTGTCGCAATAATCACTGAGGTAATACTTCTAAATGAATAAACTGCTGGAGCGCTATTTGACCAGCCAATCGCTGTTGCAATGGGAATTGAAATCAAGAAAGCAAAAGTTACTGATAAGACAATGTAAGTCAATGTGAGCGGCAGAGTCTGCTTAATTACTTGCAGCACTTCTATGCCAGTTACCAAAGATGTTCCTAAATCTCCCCGAAATAACCCCGATATGTAGCTGAACAATTGCTCGACAGGTGAGACATCTAGTTTGAGCTGTTTTCTTAGCGCTTCAATGGCTTCAGGTTCAGCGCCAGCACCTAACCTCGCAGAGGCTGGATCCCCGGGAGTAATACGAATCAACATGAAAGAAATAATCATTACCCAGAAAGAAATTGAAATAGCTCGTACAAATCTTCCTAGAATTTTTCGTATAAAGAGATTGCGCGAAATCTGCTTATTCCTTCCATGAAAAAGTTCTTAGCAATATTGAAGTGGTAACCAGCAAATTATTCGCTAGCTACCACTTCAAAAATGTCCTAGAGCGTTTGGAATCAAACGCTCTAGGTAACCTCGTTAACTGCTCTATCTACCTTAGTTATTTGGTAGCGGAGGATTTGTTGCAACAATGAACTGCAATTGACCTGGAAGAAGTGCTTCAACCAGATTGTCTCCGTAGCGGCTACCCGAGAAATAGAAACGGGTTCCGATCGGGATAAATATCGATAGATCGTAAGCAATCTTCTCGACAGCAGTTAGTTTCTCCTTAATCTTTTCAGTACTTTCAGATGCTGCTGCATCATTTAGAAGTGCAGCGGTCTGAGTAAGTAATGAATCAGGAACGTTTGCGTTTCCGGCCCATACTCCACCTGGCTTAAACCAGTTTGAAAGTTGAAGGACTGGGGTCGCGGCATTGTTACCGAACCACATCATTTCCCAATCACGCTTGTTGATGACGTTCGAGATGTTGGTATCTGGAGTAACCATTTCAATAGTTACATCAATACCAACGAACTTGAGGCTGTCCTTAACAATCTGAGCAGCGTCTTGCCAGAACACACGGTTTGGAACATGCATTGTGACTTTAAAGCCCTTTGCATATCCAGCCGCTTTCAAAAGTGCACGTGCAGCTGCGGTATCTCGTTTTCCATCCTTTGGAAGGGAGCAGAGATAAAGCGGATTGTTAAATTCAAATTGCATTCCGCATGAAGGCTTCGAGAGGCCAGCAAATGCAGTTCGCATAATCTGATCGCGTGAAACCGCTAGCGAAATTGCCTGACGAACGCGAGCATCCTTAAGGGCTGCATTTGGCTGCAGTGCTCCCATGTTGAATGCCAACATGAATACGCCAGAATCCTTCTCACCGGTTACTCGGAACTGGGTTTTATCCCACTTCAATTTGGCTGCGGTAAGAGGCAACTCCATTGCGTAATCGATCTGGCCTGATTGGAATGCAGCTAAACGTGTATTCGCATCAGGGATCGTGACAACGCGGAGTTCCTTTACAACTGGCTTTGCCCAGTAGTTCGGATTAGCAACAGAGACGAAAAGATCTGTGCCAGGTGTAAAGGTCTTGATTGTCATCGGACCACCAGCTACAGGGCTCTTGAAATACTCTTTTGCTTTGGCTTCAGTTTCTACCTTGCTTGCAGGGTGAAGTGCCATGAATTCTTGAGCTAGAGCAAAGTTGAAATCTGGATATGGGCGCTTGAGTGTCCATACCAAAGTCTTACTGTCTTTTGCGACGACTTTCTCAACTTGATCAATATAGGAAGCAGATCGCTTTGAATTTACCCAACGTTCAAAGCCAACAACTGCATCTTGTGCAGTAATTGCTGTTCCATCTGAGTACTTAGCGTCTTTAAGTGTATGAGTAACAGTCTTCTTGTCAGAAGAGATAGTTTCAGTTGCAACTAAATCACGACGTGGTCGACCGGTTGCGTCATAACGGAATAACTTTCCTTGAATTGTGTATGCCATCTGTCCTTCGGTGTATCCACCGACTGGATTGATGGGGTCAAGTGACTGAACTCGGTGAAGCGCACCATAGATAATGACATCGCAATTTGCCTTTGCTGCAACAGACTTGATATTACAAGTTGCAGATGGCGCAGCTTGAGATGCTTGCACTCCAACTAGTCCTCCCACGGCGATTGCCATGGTTCCAACGAGAGCGACGAAGGATCGCTTTCTGTTCTTAATCATTAACTTCCTCCCTTTGTGAACGGTTAACGATTTACCAAAACCCTAATGTAAGGTTGGGTAAATAGACAGGGGTTTTAGGTCTCAGTTTCTTTATCTTTGACCCTCAGATTGAGCTGACTGGGGCCTCCAACATGGAGCGTTTCACGCTGAATCGCCCAAGGGAGCAGATATGAACTTATTTGATCTGAGTGGAAAAACAGCCTTGGTGACCGGCGCCCGTAAGGGGATTGGTTTTGCAATGGCCACGATTCTGGCCGAACACGGCGCTGACATCATCGCAGTCTCATCAGCCCAGAACGCTGAGGATGAGCTGGGTAAGCGAGTTAAAAGTTTCGGACGTTCATTCACCACTTATGCAGTGGATCTTCGAAACAGGGAGGAAACCAAGCAGTTAATCTCAGAAATTGGTAGTCGCCCGATCGACATTCTGATTAATAACGCAGGCATCGCCAATCGTGGTGAGGTTTTGGAACACACTGACGAACAATGGGATGAGACGTTAGAGATTGACCTCACCGCTCCCTTTATCCTCTCTCGCGATATTGCCCAGGGAATGGCTAAGCGAAAGTACGGAAAAATTATATTTACTGCTTCGATGTGGACTTTTCTTGGTGGTAAGAATGTCATCAGTTATACCGCTGCAAAATCTGCGCTTGGTGGATTGGTTCGCGGAATGTCAAATGAACTAATTCCACTTGGTATCCGCGTAAACGGTATTGCACCAGGATTTATCGAGACAGATATCAACGAGAGGGTTCGTCAGGATAAAGCTCGTTTTGAATTTATTAGCTCCAGAATTCCAATTGGCCGATGGGGTAAACCAGAAGATTTGGCTGGCGCAACTCTTTTTCTTTCATCTCCAGCTTCAGATTATGTATCTGGAGTAGTTATCCCAGTAGATGGTGGATACCTAGCAAACTAAACCTGAATGACGGGGCCACGGATAACTGATGTAGGTTCTGAAAGAATTTCATGGAGTGATTCACGAAGTGAGGTCAAGTAACTTTGTTGGGTATGAAATTCGTAAGCTGATCTATCTTTATAAATTTCATACAAGAAAAATGTATTCTCATCGTTTTCATCGACGCTGAGACGATACTCGATATTTCCCTCTTCAGACCGGGTCGCTTGAATAACTGGAGATATAGCACTCTGAAAATCTGATTTTTTCCCGGGATGAACTTTGAAGATAACAATAAGCGAAAACATCGTCACCACGTAATTTCATTGATCAGCGCTTGTCCTTTGGAAAGTCTCTGGCACTGCGCCTCAACTAAAGCCCGACCATGTGGTTCGAAAGCGGCCGAATCTCCTCCAACATGAGGAGAGATGATGATGTTCGGTGCTCTCCACAAAGGATGTTGTTCTGGCAATGGCTCAGGATCGGTCACATCGACTACAGCTTTAATGTGACCAGAATTAAGAGCTTGAACTAGAGCTTGAGTATTCACGACTGGCCCTCTTGCTACATTTACAAGCAATGCGCCAGATTTCATAGCGGCAATTCTCTTTTCATCCATTAGATTTCGAGTTTCCTCAGTTAAAGGAACAATCAGAATCACAATATCTAAATCTCCAATGATTGAATCCAGTTCAGCAATAGAACGCACTTCGTCTCTAGCGGTCTGGCCGAAGAGAACTGGCTTTATTTCGAATGGAATTAATAGATCTCTGATTTTTTGTGCAACCGAGCCAGCGCCAACTATGCCAACACGTTTTCCATAAAGTGAATCAAGTCTCTGATGATTCCAAATTCCTTGTGATTGAGAGTGAATAAAAGTATCAATACCGCGCAAACTTGCAATGATTAGTCCCAAAGTTAATTCGGCAGTAGAAAAGTCATGAACTCCTCGAGCATTATAGAGTTTCAAATGAGGACGTTTAAACGGCAATACATCGTCGTAGCCCGCCATAAGTAATTGAATAATTTTGAGATTTGTAAGTTGTGGAATTACAGAAAGGGCGTCCTTTCCGCCCATATATTTCGGGACATAAATATCAATCTCATCAAGTTGATCTTGTGTTAGTGAAGAAATGGGATCTGAGACTAGTTTGAATTCGCTAGGCAGGTTGAGGTCACTCCATTGACACCAAATGGTATTCATCGTACCCACCTGTCTTGGAAGGAGGAATCTAACTGTTCGAGCAGGACTTTATCAGCATCCTTCATTAATACATCTAAAGGTAATTTTGAATTACTTAAATTGATAACGCCTGTTATGGGGAATTCTTTTTTGAGTAAATCAAGCGTCTTTGTATCTGCGCTTCCACATATCAAAACTATTCTCTTGTCGAAAGATTTTGCAGCTCGCAAGATTGGCATGATGCTCTTTCCGGCAAGAGTAGTCTCATCGATTCGGCCTTCCCCCGTAATCACAGTCGAGCTACGTTTGATTTTGCTAGCAGCTGCGCTCTCTTCAAAGAAATACTCAGATCCTGATTGAATTTTGGCTCCTAAACAAGAATTAAGAATAAAACCAATACCTCCCGCACTCCCAGATCCAGACTTCTGGATTGCGTTGGCCAGGTGATAATCGATTAACAATTTTCTCCAACGCCTCATCGCAATTTCCGCAGTAATTCGACCAAATAAAGATAACCCCTTTTGCTTTCCAAAGGACATCACGGCGCCGTTTAAACCAGTTAATGGCAAATCAGTATCACTAAGTACGCGAATCTGACATTTTCCGAGAATTCTTTTTACATCATCGAGAGAAGAAAGATTGATGGCTCTTGCCGCTTTTAAACCTTGTAGGCCGTTTCTGACGTCTTTTCCATTGCGATCACGAACTGAGACTCCGACACCTTGAAGTACGCCAATTCCGCCATCGATGCTCGCGCTGCCACCAACACAAATGAGAAGTTCATTGAATTCCGAGAGATTAACTACTTTCATTGCTTCACCAAGAGCGCGAGATGATGCGTTATATGGATCAAGTTCACCTTTGAGATATTGAATTCCACAAAGTTCAGCTACCTCGAGCGCAATTCTTTTCCCAGATGTACTCAAGGCAAAATCCGCGCTGTGTTGATTATCAAGAGGACCAGTTACATCCAAACTTTTTCTCTCCCAACCTAGTGATACAAGCGCATCAATAGATCCATCACCCCCATCAGCGATAAGCGCACTCTCAAAATCGATTTTTCTGGAAGCGAGAAAGTTCGAGATTATCGCGGTGATCTCTGATTGTGTGAGCGAGCCTTTAAACTTATCAACAGCAATAAGTGCTCTCATAAGTGTTGAAGAAGAGGGAATTATTACATTTTTTCTAGGGCGCGGTTTGCAAAGTCAGTGATTGCTTGGATGTCATCTTTTGCTGCCAATTCTTCACTCCAGAGCGCTCCGCCCATACATACTCCGACGCACCCAGTTCGCAAGTAACTTTGTACTTCATTGGGTTGTACCCCGCCAGAAACGACAAGCTTTAAATCAGGAAGTGGCTCCAAAATTGCCTCTATATAACTCAAACCACCGAGAGTTTTAATCGGAAAGATTTTTGCTGCTGCAGCTCCCCATTGCATCACCTTTACTATTTCTGTAGGAGTCATCGCGCCCGGAGTGACAGGTAAGCCAAGATCTACCGCCTCTTTTATTACTCTTTCATCGGAATGAGGCGAGACGGCAAATGCTGCGCCCATCTTTGCAAGTGTTCGGACTTCTTCAACAGTTCTTACCGTTCCGCCTCCAAGTCGAGATACTCCCTCACCTAATAACTTTTCGATGATGGTAAGCGCTTTAGGCACTGTCATTGTTATTTCAATACTTGTTATCGAAGTCGAGTTCCAAGCTTTTGCTAATCGGTATGCCACATCTGAGTCATTTGTTCTTATGACACCGACAACACCATCTAACTTTGCACTCATCTATACCGCCGTTAGCCCAGCATCCATTGAAAATACACTTCCATTAACAAATCGCGCCTCGGGGCTGAGCAGGAATGCAATTCCGTGAGCGACCTCTTCTGGAGTTCCCATTTTTCCATCTAGTTGTCGGGCTTCCATCAATTTGCGGCGCGCGACTGGATCAGGATCATCAGCAAGAATGCGTCCAATCCATGTTGAATCAACTGTGCCCGGCGCAATCGCATTAATTCGAATTCCATCCATTGCATGATCAGCTGCAATACAGCGAGTGAGACCTACGACCGCAGCTTTTGAAGAACAATAAGCAACTCGATTTTTCAAGCCCACAATTGCACCTGCAGATGCAACATTGACAATTTCTCCACCACCTCTGCTAATCATCTGAGGAACGATGTGCTTACACATGATGAACTGCGCAGTGATGTTTACAGCAAAAGTTAAATCCCACTCGGCTTGAGTAGTTTGGGCTACGGTGCGCGCAAATCCAATACCAGCGTTGTTCACTAGCGCATCAATCTCAATCCGCTGGACCAACTCAGAAATTGCCTGGTCGGTGAGTTGGGCGTTAGAGAGATCAAGCGCCTGGACTTCAACTCGAACACCTAGCCGCGAGAGCTTTTTCTGTGCTAAGTCGAGATTATCTTTATCCTTATCAATTAAGAAAAGATCATAGTTTTGGGAAGCTAGTTTTTCGGCGGTTGCCAGCCCAATTCCATTCGCTCCGCCAGTAATCAGCGCTAATCGTTTTGAAGACTGCGGAAAACTCATGCTTACTCCGCTACGACCTTATTTCTTAAAACACCAATCTTCTCAATCTCGATTTCAATGACATCACCGGGTTTCATGAAGATGGGCGGATTGTAGAAAGTACCGACTCCGTGAGGCGTGCCTGTAGTGATGACATCACCTGCTTCTAACGTGATGCGCTGGCTGATGTATGAGATGAGATAAGGGACATCGAATACTAAGTTGCTCGTGTTAGACGATTGCATTGTTTTGCCATTGAGACGAGCTTCGATTTTCAGATTATGTGGGTCGCCGATTTCTGAGGGCGAGACAATTCTGGGTCCGATCGGTCCAAAGGTGTCATATGACTTACTTCTTACCCATTGACCATCTTTACTCTGGGCTTCGCGATCGGTGACGTCGTTCATGCAGGTATAGCCCGAGACGTAATTCAAGGCATCAGCTTCAGATACCCGAGTCGCAGTCTTTCCTATTACTACAGCGAGTTCTGCTTCCCAATCACACTGAGTTACACCTTTTGGGATAACGATATTTGCTTCATGATGCGTCAGGCTGGTGGTCCACTTCGTGAATAGCACCGGGGCAGTTGGAAGCGGAACATTCGCTTCCTTCGCGTGATCACGATAATTCAATCCAACAGCAATTACTTTTCCTGGTCGCGGTAGCGGAAGTGACATCAGAATTCTCCTCTGGTCGGTAAGTGGCCGACTTCTCAATAAAGTTACGCGAAACCCTATCCTTCCTTCTCAGGATTGTATACAGTAAACGCAATAGTAATTGTGGGCTTAGGGATGGGGGATATCAGTGAAACTCGCCTTTGGGCAAGGCACGGCTGCTGGTTCGGATTGGGTAGCCACGCTTTCACAGCAACTTGGTTTTCAATTTCAAGAAGTTAACACCGACACCATTGAATCACTAGTCGAAGGCACAGCAGGATGCGATGCAATCATTGTGGCGCTCCATAAACTCACTGCGGAAAAAATTGCCGCTCTTCCTCCCTCAATCAAATGCATTGGGCGTCTCGGCGTTGGGTTAGACAATATTGATTTAGAAGCAGCAAAAGTTCGTAAAACGCCAGTAATTTTTCAGCCCACATATGCATTCAATGAAGTGGCGAATCACGCACTTGCAATGATGATGTCTTTACATCGAGGATTACTGCAGGCGCACAGTGGAATTAAGAATTCTGAATGGATACCAGCACCCAAAGTCGCACATATTGCATCGCTTCAGGATTCCACGCTTGGGGTTATTGGCTGTGGACGTATTGGCCAAGCTTTGATTGAAAAAGCCCGTCCACTTTTCAAATCGATTGTGGGCTTTGATCCGGCGGTCACGAGTGAAATCCCTGGAGTTAAAATGGTGAACTCGCTAGATGAATTGCTATCTCAGTCAAAGTTCGTGAGTCTTCATGCGCCTTAC
>JACCDK011859625.1_pt1 | contig 11467 bp, 8 predicted proteins | sample 7445871 | NCBI WGS metagenome assembly JACCDK01 (sample SAMN15323436, study PRJNA562643) | freshwater metagenome | isolation source: river surface water | place: USA:Blue River Watershed | collected 2017-08-15
TAGCTAAGATGCGTGCAAACACCTTTCTCTTGGAATCTGCCGAACATGGCGGAGTCTGGTCTAGATATTCATTTATCGGCGTGGCATCTCAAGCAACGCTCACTGAAAAAGATGGATTAGTTTTCTGGCGCGGTATCGCGCCAGCAGGTGCCCCAACAGGAGTAGATCCTTTGACTGCCCTAAAGATGGCGTCAGCGCATCTGCGCTCTCCAAAATTACCTAATATGCCAACTTTAACTGGTGGCTTAGTTGGTTATCTGGGTTATGACAGCGTCAGGCGTTTAGAACGATTACCTAACTTGGCAGATGATGATTTAAAACTTCCAGAGCTTGAATTCATGCTGACCTCGGATTTGGCGGTGATGGATCACTCTGAAGGCAAAATCACGTTGATTGCAAACGTTATCAATTGGGATGGTAGCGATGAACGAATTGATGAGGTGTACGAACTGGCAATTAAACGCTTGGATCAGATGCAGATAGATTTGCAACAACCTACCGATGGTGACGTTGCATATCTGGATGAAAAAAGTACCCCCGAATTTACTCGCAATATTGAAGAACCAGACTTCTTAGAGAAAGTCGCAGTTATCAAAGAGGAGATCAAAAAAGGCGAAGCTTTCCAAGTGGTGTTATCCCAACGCTTTGCTACTAGATGTAACGCGGACCCATTAGATGTATATCGAATGCTGCGATTGCATAATCCAAGCCCATATATGTACTTCTTGAGATTTGAGGATGGCTTGGATGTGGTGGGTTCTAGTCCTGAGGCCCTAGTTAAAGTAACTGATCGCAAAGTTATGGTCCATCCGATTGCTGGCACTCGTCGCCGAGGAATTTCGCCTGAGGAAGATGATCGTTTTGCAAAAGAGTTGCTAGCAGACCCAAAAGAGCGCGCCGAACATCTAATGCTGGTAGATCTTGGCAGAAATGATCTTGGAAGAGTCTGTAAATCTGGCAGCGTTGAAGTTGTTGAATTTATGAATATCGAACGTTTTTCACATGTTATGCATATTGTGTCCACTGTTACCGGTGAACTTGCCGAATCCGAACCACCCATATCAGCGCTCTTTGCTACTTTCCCTACCGGAACTTTATCCGGAGCACCAAAGCCTCGCGCTATGGAAATCATCGAGAATTTAGAACCGAGTAGGCGTGGACTTTATGGGGGAGCTCTTGGCTATTTAGATTTTGCGGGCAACATCGATACTTGCATAATTATTCGAACTGCAGTCATAAGAGAAGGAATTGCTTATGTGCAAGCAGGTGCAGGGATTGTGGCTGATTCCGATGCCAGACTTGAAAATCAAGAGTGCCTGAACAAAGCTGCGGCAGTACTTGGTGCGATTAACTCTGCAAATCATCTAAAGTTGGCAAAATGAGAGAAGTAATTGCTTTCGGGATAACTACTTTCACTGTTTTGGTACTGATAGTTTATATAGGTAGTAAAGTGAAAAAGAGTTCCAGATATGAGCGCAATCCACACACTGCTAACGATTGGCAGAAATTGGATCGCGGCATTGATCCTTCGGAGCAGCAATGAGTGTCCTAGATTCGATAATTGAAGGAGTACTTGAAGATCTGGCGCTACGTCGCGAACCATTATCAAAATTGGATGAATTGATCTCCGTCTCAGCTAAAGCAATCACCCCTAATTTTCCTTTGGATTCGATGTCTGTAATCGCCGAGATCAAACGAAGTTCTCCAAGCAAAGGTGATTTAGCAGAAATATTAAATCCTTCCCAATTAGCTGATACCTACCAGCGAGCTGGTGCAAGCGCAATCAGCGTCCTTACCGAAGGGCGGAGATTTAAGGGATCGATTAAGGATTTAGCTGAAGTCCGAAGTTCTACTACGCTGCCAATACTCCGCAAAGATTTTATGGTCGATGAATATCAATTCTTCGAAGCACGTGCTTACGGTGCAGATATGGTGCTACTGATCGTGGCTGCAATCTCAAAGTCTCAATTACGTGATTACTACGCATTAGCCACTGAGTTGGGGATGTCGACTTTAGTTGAGATTCATACAGAACAAGAGCTAGAAGACGCCATGGAAATCGAACCAGCGATAATTGGAGTTAATTCTCGAAATTTAAAGACGCTTGAAGTAGATCCTGAAGTTTTCTCACAGTTGCTACCAAGAATTCCTGATGGCTTGATTAAAGTTGCTGAGTCTGGAATAGCGAATCGTTCGCAAGTAATTGCGGCGGAGAGCGCTGGTGCAAATGTGATATTGGTCGGAGAAGCGTTGGTAAAAGCGGGGGATCCGATTAAAAGCATGGCCGCACTTCTAGGTCGCCAGTAGGCTCATCCACTATGGACGGGCACTTTGGGCAATATGGTGGTCGCTTTGTGCCTGAAGCGCTGATCCCAGCGCTAGATGAATTGACCATAGCCTTTAATAATGCAAAGACCGATCCAGATTTTCAAAGTCAATTATCAGAGTTACACAAGAGTTACTCAGGCAGACCATCAATAATTACGGAAGCCCGAAGATTTTCGGAATATTGTGGTGGAGCGCGAATATTGTTAAAGCGCGAAGATCTCAATCACACCGGCTCACATAAAATAAATAATGTTCTTGGCCAAGCGCTCTTAACCAAGCGGATGGGAAAGAAACGGATCATCGCCGAAACTGGTGCAGGTCAGCATGGCGTGGCATCAGCGACTGCCGCTGCATTGCTTGGTCTTGAATGCGTTGTCTACATGGGTGAAGAGGACACTAAACGCCAATCTCTAAACGTCGCCCGCATGAAGTTACTTGGTGCAAAAGTCATCCCAGTTACTTCAGGTTCTAGAACTCTAAAGGATGCCATCAACGAAGCGATGCGTGATTGGGTGACTAATGTTGAGACCACACATTACCTACTTGGAACTGTCGCCGGCCCACATCCATTCCCAGAGATGGTGAGAGATTTCCATAAGATTATCGGAGAAGAGTCGCGAGAGCAGGTGCTTGCACTAACTGGTCGCTTACCAGATGCAGTACTTGCCTGTGTTGGTGGTGGTTCAAATGCAATCGGAATCTTTCATAGATTCATAGCTGATGAAAATGTACGTTTAATTGGTTTAGAGGCAGGTGGCGAGGGCATTGAAAGTGGTCGCCATGCATCGACAATTTCCGGTGGTTCGGTTGGAGTCTTGCACGGAACTCGCACATATGTCTTGCAAGATGAAAATGGACAGACTATCGAATCACATTCAATTAGCGCTGGCCTTGATTATCCAGGAGTTGGACCAGAACATGCGATTTTAAATGACACTGGTCGCGCCGAATACATCTCAATCACTGACGACGAGGCAATGAAAGCTTTCTCACTTTTATCAAAGACCGAAGGAATAATTCCAGCCATAGAGACAGCACACGCACTTGCCGGGGCCATGAGGATCGGTCGGGAATTGGGGCCAAATTCAATACTTTTGATAAACCTATCTGGACGCGGAGATAAAGATGTACAGACTGCAGCAAAATACTTTGGAATCCCTTTAGATTAATTTTGGATTAATAGACCAAATGAACGCTTTGCAAGAGTTATTTAAAAAACCTGGTAAGAAATTAATTGGCTACATACCTGCGGGTTTTCCCACGATCGATGGGGCAAAAGCAGTTATAAGTGCGTTGGTAGAAAGTGGTGTTGATGCCATCGAAGTTGGTTTCCCATATAGCGATCCAATAATGGATGGGCCAACCATTCAAAAGGCGGCAGAGCAAGCACTTGCAAATGGGACAAAGGCTTCAGATGTATTTGATACCTTGAAACATGCAGCCGCATTAGCGCCTGCTGTGGTGATGAGCTACTGGAATCCAATCGAACGCTACGGGGTAACCAAATTTGCTGAAGATATGGCGCAGGTCTCAGGTAGCGGCACCATTACGCCGGATCTTACGGTCGAAGAGTCTTCTGCATGGCTTAAGGCATGTAATGAGAATAAATTGAGCACCATATACGTTGTAGCACCTAGTAGTAACGATGAGCGTTTAAAACGAGTGCTGAAGGATTGCAGTGGTTTTGTGTATGCGGCATCTTTGATGGGAGTTACCGGGGCTAGAGCCTCGGTCTCTGGTGTTGCCGAAGAATTGGTAACCAGAGTTCGTAAGTTCACCTCGTTGCCAATTTGCGTTGGGCTCGGAGTATCCACGCCAGAGCAGGCAAGAGATGTCGCTAAGTATGCAGATGGCGTAATTATCGGAAGCGCATTTATAAATGCGATACAAAGCGCGCCTGACTTTGATTCAGGATTGCGCGCAGTTCGAGAATTAGCATCTAACTTAAAGGCAGGTATTGCAAGCGCATGAAACTCAATTCTGAAATACATCAAAAATGGCAACCCTGGTTGGGGCTAATCTCAAGATTAATCTTAGGTGGCGTGTTATTAGTCGCTGGTTGGTTGAAGGCCTTTGAATTTGATAAAGCTCAGATGGCAGTGCGCGCGTATGAAGTGCTACCTATCTCGGTAGCCAATATTGTTGGCGTGATCCTGCCGTGGGCAGAGATTGCAATGGCGATACTTCTGATTTTGGGAGTAGCTATCAGGCCAATGGCAATCGCAACAGCCGCTTTGATGCTGCTATTCATTGCGGCAATCACGCAGGCGGGCTTGAGAGGGCTATCCATAGATTGTGGATGCTTCGGCGGCGGTGGTGCGGTCGAACCTGGCCAGACCAAATATCTTCAAGAGATCGCACGGGACATCGTATTTTTATTACTAGCGGTATACCTATATAAATATCCAGTGACTAAATGGGCTCTTGAAAAAATCAAAAGCACCCAAAGTCAAAGTAGCTAAATCGGAGGCAGCAAATGGGTAAAGCGGATAAGCCAAAGAAAGATAATGTCACCCGCAACTTGGTAGTGGGCATGGTCTCACTCGTTTTAATCGTCGGGGTGGCAGTTTCATTTGCTACCAACCGCTCACAGAGCAACGCAGTTACGCCTGCGTTAGTTGAGAAGTCCGAAGGCTACGGAATCGTTTTTAACAAGGAACTAACGGGTGTTCCTAAGATCGATATTTGGGAAGACTTTCAATGCCCAGTCTGTCGAAATTTTGAAGCTATAAATGCAAAACAGATTACCGAGTGGATCGATGCCAAAAAAGTAACTGTGGTCTTCCATCCGTTATCTTTCCTAGGTGCAGAATCTGCCTATATGGCAAACGCCGCAGCTTGCGCTGCTGACGAAGGTAAGTTCTTGCAATACCACGAAGCGCTCTATGTGAATATGGCCTCTGCCGAAAATTCAGGTAAGTGGAATCCGCAATCTTTGGTGGATCTAGGAAATCAACTTGGTATATCTGGCTCAAAATTTGAAGGTTGTGTCAATGAGGGCAAGTACCAGGATTGGGTAAATAACGTGGCAGCTGATGGATCTCAGAAGAACGTCAATGCTACTCCTACCATCTTCATCAACGGTAAAGAGATCGAACGCATTAATGCGAATTACTTTGATGCTAAAACATTCGAGAATTTAGTTTTCGGAAAGTAATTGTTCCTAAATTACATACCAACACCAGCAGTCTCTAAATTCTCTGTTGGGCCGCTAACTTTTCATGCTTATGCACTCTGCATCATTGCTGGCGTGATTGCAGCGATCTGGATTGGCGATCGCAGATATCGTAATTTTGGTGGGACTGCTGGAGTGGTTAGTGATCTAGCCATGTGGGTAGTGCCAGCTGGAGTGATCGGCGGGCGTCTTTATCATGTGATCACCACTCCAGAGAATTTCTTTGGCAAAAATGGAAATCCCGGCGACATCATCAAAATCTGGGAGGGTGGCCTTGGGATTTGGGGTGCCATCTCTTTAGGTGCCATCACAGCTTATTGGCGTTATCAGAAATTGCTTGCAAAACCTGAAACAATCTCATTTACCTATTTCTTAGATGCCTTAGCACCAGGTCTGTTGGTGGCGCAAGGAATTGGCAGATTTGGAAATTGGTTTAATGGAGAGCTCTTTGGATCACCAACGACTCTGCCTTGGGCTCTAGAAATTCCAAGATATCTTCGCCCCAGCGAATCTATAGATATTGCAACTTACCATCCAACCTTTTTATACGAAGCGCTCTGCAACTTTGCATTGGCGGCAATTTTGATCAAGTTGACCAACCGTTTTCCAAGTGGCGCACTCTTTGCCATCTATGTCGCAGGTTATTGTTCTTATCGCTTTCTAATTGAAGGATTAAGAATTGATACTGCACATGTATTGGCTGGCTTACGCCTGAATCAATGGGTGAGTTTAGTCATTGGTTTATCTGCAATCGTGACACTATTACAAATACTAAAGAAAAATCGCGGTAAAGATCACCAGAACAGGTAATATTTTGGCATGCCTCTAAATGAGACGATGCGCCGAAATCAAGAACATCGGGCCCACCGTGCAGGTTGGTTACGTGCAGCGGTGCTTGGTGTCAATGACGGCTTAGTTTCTACTGCTTCCTTAATGGTGGGAGTAGCAGCGGCGATGCAGAGCAATAGCGTGATAACCACAACTGGTCTTGCCGGAATCGCGGCTGGTGCGCTTTCAATGGCGGTCGGCGAATATGTATCAGTTTGGTCTCAAGTAGATATCGAAAAATCTGATCGTGAATTAGAAGCAGACCAACACGCCACAAACCCAGAAGGTGAATTTTTGGAGTTAGTTCAAATTTATATGGCTCGCGGACTGACTGAAGATCTTGCAAAACAGGTTGCCGAACAGATGCACGCACATGACGCATTAGAGACGCATCTACGAGATGAATTGGGTCAACACGAACATACCAAGGCGAGACCGATTCAAGCAGCGATTGCTTCAGCTTTAAGTTTTACTTTCGGAGGTTTGATTCCATTCATAGGGTTCTTTTTGCCTCTAATTGAAAGTAACCCAATCAGAATTACTCTGGTAACAATCGTTGGCTTAACCATTGCTGGAGTCATAAGCGCAAAGACGGCAGGAACCAATGTCGTAAAAGCCACCACCCGAGTAGTGCTAGGTGGCTCGATTGGCATGGCAGTAACCGGCGCAATTGGCTCATTTGCGCATACTGTTGGCTTATAAAGTAGATAATTCATACCGGTTTGGTCCGACTTCTTGCTAACCTTCCTTACTCGGGCCAAGGTCGTCCCTCATTAAATTCGCTCTAATCAATACAAAGAGCGCTAACAATTTACGGGAGTAAACCTTGCTTTCAAGCCATTACCCAAAAGCAATTGGTTTATACGACCCTGCCAATGAGCATGATGCCTGCGGTGTTGCGATGGTGGCTACGCTCAAATCAAAACCCGAACACGAAATTGTGCTAAAAGCATTACAAGCTTTAGAGAATATGGAGCATCGCGGCGCAACTGGCTCCGAACCTGACTCTGGCGATGGCGCAGGGATCTTGATTCGAATACCAGATGAATTCTTTAGGGCGGTAGTTGATTTTGATTTACCAGTAGCCGGAAGTTATGCCGCTGGAATTGCATTTATAGAACCCGGTGCAAATATTCGTGCAGAGATTGAAAAAATCGCAACCGAAGAGAATTTAGTCATTTTGGGTTGGAGGAAAGTACCAACAAATCCAGCACCTCTTGGCAAGACTGCAGTTGCAGTCATGCCTAATTTCGAGACACTTTTTGTGGCAGGAAAAAATCAAGAGTCTGAAATTGTTTTGGATCGGATGGCTTTTTGTTTTCGCAAAAGGATAGAACATTCGTTGCCAGTTTATTTTTCTTCATTATCTACCGCTACTATCGTTTATAAAGGAATGCTGACTACTGGGCAATTAAGTAAGTTCTATCCAGATTTAAGTGATGTTCGAATTAAGTCGCCTTTGGCAATTGTGCACTCTAGATTTTCAACTAATACCTTCCCATCTTGGCAACTTTCACACCCTTATAGATATATCGCGCATAATGGCGAGATTAATACTGTTAAAGGTAACCGTAATTGGATGCGCGCTCGAGAAGAGCTATTGGCATCAGAATTGATCCCTGGCGATCTAGAAAGAATCTTCCCGATTGTAGATATGGCAGGTTCTGACTCCGCTTCCTTTGATGAGGTGCTAGAACTTCTTTATCTAGGTGGTCGTTCACTTCCGCATGCTATTTTGATGATGATTCCTGAAGCGTGGGAGAACCATGGATCAATGGCTAAAAACCGGAGAGATTTTTATGCATTTCATGCAGCTCTGATGGAGGCATGGGATGGCCCAGCGTGCGTTACCTTTACAGATGGCAAACAAGTTGGCGCAGTATTAGATCGAAATGGTTTGCGTCCATCCAGGTTTTGGGTAACTGACGATGGCTATGTGGTACTTGCTTCTGAAGTCGGGGTATTAGATATTCCACAAGATAAGGTGATCAGAAAAGGTCGACTACAACCCGGCAAAATGTTTTTAGTTGATATCGAAGCCGGAAGAATCATCGAAGATGATGAGATCAAGGATCAATTGGCCAACGAGAAGCCATATGGAAAATGGTTGGAAGAGGGCATGATCAGATTGAAAGATCTGCCTGAGCGCGAACACATCATCTACCCACATGCATCGGTGGTTAGACGGCAAAAAGCCTTTGGTTACACCGAGGAAGAGTTGAGAATAATTATCACTCCGATGGCAAAAGCTGGAGCTGAACCACTGGGTTCGATGGGTACTGATACCCCGATAGCTGCGCTATCTGAGAAGCCCAGATTGATGTTTGATTACTTCTCTCAGTTGTTTGCGCAAGTCACAAACCCTCCGCTGGATGCAATTCGCGAGGAGTTGGTAACTTCACTTGGCTCTGCAGTTGGGCCAGAGTGGAATCTTTTAGATCCAGGTCCAAATTCATGTCGCCAAGTTGGAATTGCATTTCCAGTAATCGATAACGACGAATTAGCGAAATTGATAAATGCTAATGTCGATGGCGATTACCCAGGATTAGATTCCTTTGTAGTGCGCGGACTTTTTCCAGTCGAAGCTGATGGCTCGGGTTTACGTAACCGAATCGAAGAGATAAAGAACGAAGTTTCAAATGCGATTGCTCAAGGTGCAAGGATTATTGTGCTCTCAGATCGCGATGGTGATGCTGATAACGCACCGATTCCTTCACTACTTTTGACTGCGGCGATTCATCATCATTTAATCCGCGAGAAAACTCGCACAAAAGTTGGTTTGATCGTAGAAGCTGGCGATGTCCGAGAGGTCCACCATGTAGCGCTATTGATCGGTTATGGTGCTGGTGCCGTAAATCCATACCTAGCAATGGAATCTGCCGAAGACCTGGTAAATCAAGGAGTTATCACTGGTGTAACACCAGAGCAAGCCGTTAAGAATTTGATCAAAGCGCTGGGTAAAGGCGTGCTTAAAGTGATGTCAAAGATGGGAATCTCAACAATCGCTTCCTATACCGGCGCACAAGTCTTTGAAGCAATTGGTCTATCTCAAGAAGTTGTTGATGAGTTCTTCACAGGAACTACATCTCGTTTAGGTGGCATTACTTTAGATACTCTCGCTAAAGAGGTCGCGAAGCGTCATCATGTTGCATACCCACCAGGCGGGGAGATTCCTGGCGCTAAACGCCTTTCAATTGGTGGCGAATACCAGTGGCGCCGTGAAGGTGAGCCACATTTATTTGATCCAGAGACAGTTTTTACCTTGCAGCATTCCACACGGAATAAGCGATTTGATGTATTCAAGCGCTACACCTCAAGAGTCGACGAGCAGAGTAAGCGACTGATGACTTTGCGTGGGCTCTTCAAATTCAAAGAGTCCACGCCAATCTCAATTGATGAAGTTGAACCAATCTCAGAAATTGTTAAGCGCTTCTCAACCGGAGCTATGAGCTATGGCTCTATTTCACAAGAAGCGCATGAAACACTTGCAATTGCCATGAATCGCTTGGGTGGCAAGTCAAATACTGGAGAAGGCGGGGAAGATCCCGCCCGATTTACGCCTCTACCAAATGGTGATTCCAAACGATCTGCGATCAAACAAGTAGCTTCAGGACGCTTTGGTGTTACTAGTGAATATTTAATCAACTCTGACGACATCCAAATTAAGATTGCACAAGGTGCAAAACCTGGCGAAGGTGGCCAGCTGCCTGGAAATAAGGTTTATCCGTGGGTTGCAAAGGTTCGCCATTCGACAACTGGCGTTGGTTTGATTTCGCCCCCTCCACATCACGACATTTACTCAATAGAAGACTTAGCGCAATTAATACATGATTTGAAGAATGCCAATAAAGATGCACGTGTCCACGTCAAATTAGTTGCCGAAGTCGGTGTTGGCACTGTTGCGGCAGGTGTATCAAAAGCCCATGCCGATGTAGTGTTGATTTCGGGCCACGATGGCGGCACTGGCGCTTCACCTCTTACCTCTTTAAAGCACGCTGGTGCACCTTGGGAACTTGGACTTGCTGAGACTCAACAGACTTTGTTGTTAAACAAATTGCGTGATCGCATCGTGGTTCAAACTGATGGACAGTTAAAAACTGGGCGCGACGTGGTGATAGCTGCGCTACTTGGCGCAGAGGAATTTGGATTTGCAACTGCTCCATTGGTGGTCTCGGGCTGCATCATGATGCGCGTGTGCCATCTAGATACCTGCCCGGTTGGAGTTGCGACTCAGAATCCAGAACTGCGTGCGAAATTTAATGGAAAACCAGAGTTCGTAGAGACATTCTTCGAATACATCGCAGAAGAAGTTAGAGAGTTACTTGCACAATTAGGTTTTCGCTCAATCCAAGAGGCAGTTGGACATGTCGAACTGCTTGACACCCAAGATGCTATTGCGCATTGGAAGGCAAGCGGCCTTGATCTATCACCGCTCTTGGTTCGTCCCGATATTGACTCGCCACTACATAACACCACTAAACAAGATCATGGTCTCGCGGCAGCTCTAGATAACAAGTTAATCGAACTCGCTTCAACTGCATTAAGTAGTGGGGAACAGATAAATATCGACTTACCTGTACGAAACGTAAATCGAACGGTGGGCACTATGTTGGGAGCGGAAATCACCAGACGATATAAGGGTGAAGGACTTCCCGAAGACACTATCAACGTAACGTTACATGGATCTGCAGGGCAATCTTTGGGTGCGTTTATTCCGAGAGGATTAACGATTCGACTTTACGGAGATAGTAATGATTATGTCGGTAAAGGAGTTTCTGGCGGTCGAATCATTTTGCGTCCAGACGAACGAGCAACATTTAAATCCAATGAGAATGTAATCGCTGGAAATGTGATTGGTTATGGCGCAACTAGTGGTGAAATTTTTGTGCGCGGCTTGGTCGGAGAGCGCTTTTGTGTGCGCAATTCAGGGGCAACTGCGATCGTCGAGGGTGTTGGCGATCATGGTTTGGAGTATATGACCGGCGGAAAAGTTGTGATTCTAGGGACCACTGGTCGCAATTTGGCAGCCGGTATGTCTGGTGGCGTTGCTTATGTGTTAGATCTTAAACCTGAATTAGTTAACACTGAGCGGGTTGATCTGCTTCCGGTGGATGCAGAGCGCGAAGCTGAGTTAAA
>JACCDK011414394.1_pt1 | contig 11463 bp, 8 predicted proteins | sample 7445871 | NCBI WGS metagenome assembly JACCDK01 (sample SAMN15323436, study PRJNA562643) | freshwater metagenome | isolation source: river surface water | place: USA:Blue River Watershed | collected 2017-08-15
TCGGAAAGCCCATTGCTTTCTTCGGAAAGCCCAATCAGGTCAGCGAGGTCGACTGTCTCGGCCGCGCCTTCCTCGGCGATGCCGCCGTTTGAGAGAAACATAACCGCGCGGACGCCGTCGAGTTTCGGCTGAACGCAGCAGGGATAAACGATATTTTTGATCTGAGTTTCTCTTTCCGCAAGCATCGGAAAATAGATAGCATTGGCAGCGGGCGCGCCTGTAGATGCGGCGGTTTCTTTTTTCTGCTTTACTCTGTCGTTGTAACGTTTCCTCGCTTGAGTCAGTGCCGTTTGGAACTGGTTGCGCTGATTCTTCTTTCCTTTGTTTACAATTTTGTCGACATATGTCGGCGGCGACCGCTGAATAATGCCGCTCTTCATGCCGGTTTCACTCCAATATTCTGCAATGAGGCCGCTAGGAAGCGCTTCGCCCGTAAAATATCCCGGCTGAATAGGATATGCCTTTTCTCGCGACGGCTCCCACGAATCGCCGCTCGATGCTTTTGCGGGAATACGCGCGCCGTCCTTAACGATGCGCACGAATATTTGCCATTGACGAGCCCTATTCGCGGAGTCATTGCCTTCAACCATCGGAAATACATAGAGATCGCCCGTGTTGTTAAGGGTGCCGTCCATGTTCTTGAAGTCGAGGTTTGCCATTTTGATATACTTTTTCTTACTATGTGTATATAAAAAGAAAATCAAAATTTGACGGCCGAATGTCAGTTTCGCATAAATACAACTCATTGTTCACGAGTGATGAGGACGATCCTTTGAATGGTCTTGCGAATATCTTGGCGGAACTAAAAATCGCGCGGTTTGGATGGAAAGAGGGGACGCACTGGCGCATTCACGGCGCGACCACGTGCGATGAATGTGGGGATGACTATGCGCCGTCACATATTCATTATGGCGAATTTTTGATATGTGCCGATGTTACGCCGGCGGTCGCCGCGGAAATCTGTGTGTGCATGCGTGATCTTCGGTCGCGACAGCGCGAATCTGACACAAAAAAGTTTTATGAGAACGAATTGAGCAACATGTGCCACGCCATAAGAACACCTTTAAACGGCATATTTCATCTCAGCGACATAAATAATCTGCTGGGCGACGACGATCAGAAAGAAAATCTTCATAATAATCTCTCACATCTTCGCAATGCATGTACCACACTTGTCGAAAATCTGATGGATATCGTTGACTTTCTGAAACTCAGCAACAATACATTGCAGTTTGACGCGGCTACATTCGATCTGCCCGCGGCACTTCGCGACTGCATGAGACGCGCGTCTCGCACAGACATCGATCTAAACATATCGCCAAATGTTCCGTCGAGCATGTACGGCGACGCGATGAGGGTGAAACAGATTTTTAACGGTATGTTCGCGTATGATGTTGTGTCGCTGACCGTAGATACGACCGCGGATATTTGCGACGACATATGTGTGCACCGCGTCAAATTTCTATTTGAAGTTAAGGACGATACGGGCGGCCTGTCTTTTCTGGTGGATTGCGCAGCAAATCCCATGGCGGATCCCGCGGCGAACCTCGGCGTGGACGTTACCGCGGCTACTACCGAAGACATACAAGCGCGGATTGCATTTCGGCTCATCTACATGTTGGCGATGCGAATGGGTGGAAGCGTGCATGTGCGGCCCGGCGGTGTTCCTCCGCCGGGCGGAAGTACATATATTGTTGTAATTGTGTTGCCGCTGCAGGAACATGCGCCTAATCTTCCGTGTATCTCGATCGCAATTTTGGGCAACGATAGTGACCTCGCGGAGACACTCGCGAGCTCATCGGAGTATAATGTTAATGTCAATGTGTTCGATATCGACGCGCCGTCGCAACATATGGATGCTATTGTAGTGTTGGAAAACACCTGCGAACACGTCGAAAAAAAGTACAGCGGCACATCGGCGCGGCCTCTCATCGTTGACGGAGCACGCGCGAGACGGTCAGATGAGTTTTTGCGCGACGTTTATACGCATGTGCGCGGGAGGCAACGACTGTTACTCGTTGAAGATGACAAGATAAATTGCATTGTGATGAAGCAGATTTTGGGCAAATTTAACTTCGAAGTCGACATCGCGACGTCCGGCGAAGACGCAATCGCGTTAATAGAGAAAAAAGAGTACAACATTTACTTACTCGACATCCGCCTTCCTGGTATGTCTGGGCAAGAAATTGCGAAGTATATACGCGATCGCGCCGCAACAAAGCCGAAAATCATCGGCGTTACGGCGCAGCTCTTGGAGTGTCACGACGGATTCGACCGTATTCTTTACAAACCGATCAACATTAGCGAACTAACTTCGGCGCTGATGAATCAATAGTGATTTACTTCTGAAAACGCTTCAAGCGCTCCGAGATCCATGCGGCCTTGTCGCGATTATCAATATCTCTTTGATACGCGCGAAAAGTCTTTCTGTTGAGCGTCCCGATCGGCGTTGTTGTATCATTAAATGATCTTTCGCTCACCGAGATGTCAACGGGAGTTTTCATGTCGTCGGCAGTTGGCGCTGGTATTGCGATGTGTGAAGTTGGCGCCGGCGGCGCGGCCGCCATGGGTGACGCAGCTGCCGGCGGTGCAGCCGCCGTGGGCATCAGTGTGCCGAGCAGCAGTTGTATTTTTGTGCCGATGTCGTCTGTGGGTATATTGTTCGCAGCGCAATAAATGTCGTATTTTTTCATGATGCTGCTGGACACATCTGGGTCGTCGATCTCGAGACGGCGAAACTCGAACGAGGCCGCGACCTCATACGATTCCAATTTTGCGGGATTTGTATTGTCGACCGTCTTCATAGTCGCGTCGATGCGGTCGGAAAGCTCGGTGTATTTCGCGAGTTGCTCTTTCGATTTGTCGCGCGTGGGTTCGTACTGCAGATATTCTCGAAATTTTGGCAGTGCCGTTATGACCGCGGTGAGGGCAATTCCGAGATTCCCGACAATGTTGTCGTTGCTGATGCTGCGGATAATCGCGAGTAACAAGAGTAACACGGCGCCGAGTAGGTAGTGCCCATACAATACAACCTTGCACAGCAGAGAGTACGATCGATATGCTATGTCCATAAGAACAATCTTCTTGAGAATGCTAATTTGTAATCGCCGAATTTTTTCCTCACATGCCGTGATGGGGCGGCCGTCACTCATCACAAAATCGCTTCTATGTACGTCTTCGATATAATATTTTTTTATATTTATATTTTTTGTCGCTTTAATATATCGTCCACCATCAAAAATGAGCCTCGTCTACTGGGTCGTCATTGTTTGCGTCATCATCTTGCTGATGAATCTGTCCCTGTATCTGGCGTCGACGCTGGGCGTCAAGGGCTACTTCGTTGGAAGTCTGCTCGGCGTTAAGTCAAACATTCCCGATATGGTCGTTGGCGCGGTTGGTGCGCTCGGCCTCGCGGCCCTGTGGGGCGTTGTTGACGGTGCCCGCTTCGGCGTCAACAGAGCTGTCGTTAGCTACGCGTAATGGAATTGCATACTGCAATTCATGTTGCGTACCGCAATTTCATTACAGAGAGTAATTCGTAACATAAGCAAAAAAATATAAAACCATATATGTTTTTTGCGTCTTAAAAGACGCGCGAGACCTTGTCAAGCAATTTCTTGTACTCATCGTACCTGTATTCTTCATAAGCAAGCGGCCAGTACATGCCGTTGAGGACAAACTCAATGAAATTGTCATCCGCTTCTAGTTGCCGGGCACAATCAATGAACAGTTCTTCATTCTGTTTAATGCGATTATACAGCGCCGACTCCTCCGCCGTTCTGACAGACGCCCCCGGATCGCCGCCAATTTTAACATCTTCCGCGTCTGAGTCCTCGTCCAACTCCTCATCATTGTCGCTGTCAACATGAACATCCTCATATTTCTTTCTTGGTAGCTTGATCACAGTAGGCCCCGAATCATCGGCAGCTTTACTTTTTTTCACCGGCGGCTCAACATGGGCCGCTTTCATATCCGCACGTCTCGATTTCGTCTTCTTCATGTCCGCACGTCTCGATTTCGTCTTCACCGGCGGCTCATCGTCGTTCGGAACGACATCGTCGTCCGACGGCTTTTTGCTATCGGCACGCTTTGACTTCTTGACGATCGTTGCCGCATGTTCATTTTCATTGTCGGCACCCTGGACGCTATTGATCACGTGTGTTTTTTTGCCATCCTCGAACTCCTTTTCCTCTTCGAGTTCCTTTGCTTGCAGAAAGCGCATGTTGTATTTTCGCTGCATATCAGTGACTTCTTCCTCATACAGATTGTACCAGACATTCAGAGAGCTCGTTCTGCCGATACGGTGACCTCTGCCGATGACCTGCGTCTCAACATTAGAATCGATGATTTTGTGCATGAAGACGAGGTCCGTCGCCGTCTGCAAGTTCAGACCGCTGCATCGCAGCGTGCTGTTAATCACAAGTGCGCACGGCTGGTTGCATGCGGTGAACGAGTTCGCGATGTTCATCAGCTCGCGATATCCTCCACAGAGTTCCCAGAAGATAATCTTTTCAGCGTTCAGCGCCGTCTTGACGTTGCCGAGTGTCTCTTCGAAGTTCGCAAAAATCAGCACCTTTCGGATTTCCGGCTCAGGTGTGTAATGCGCGCCTTGCGAAATATTCATAATGCTGACGTCAAATCGCTCGCTCTTGCATGGTTCAGTGTTGCCAAAGATAATGTTCGTCGCATATTCGTACTTGTCCTTCGGCTGCTCTGTGTGCGCGCTCTTGTATTCCTTGATGCGACGCAGCCATTCTGCCCGCGTGGTCTGCGATTCATCGTTGTGTGGCCGGAACGCAAATGAAATTCTTTCGTCCATGAGTTGTACCATCTCATCAACCACGTCATAATCCTCAGGAAGTACATCTCCGTCCTCGTCGGCGGCCTCGATTTTGATATCCGATTCCGAATTCTTCTTTTCGTCGCCGTCCGCATCCGCATCCGCATCTTCATTGGCGTTCTCATCCTCAAATTGGTTGTTGAGAATAGCTTCGATGTCGAAGTTTTTGTCGATATAAATCAGATCTTTGATACTGAGGTCGCTGCGGCACTTCGCACATGTGCCTTTTCCTTGAAATCTGTCCGCAAACTTCTGCATGGTATAGCCGCATGTGCTGCAAAACGCAGAGCAACAACACTTGTTAATGATGATGCCCTCGGCGTTTTTGAATGTCGTGAAGCAGATGATACATTCGCCCTCACGCAAGTTAGCTTTCGTGCGCTCGATTGCCTTTCCCGATTCGTTGTAAATCGCGGTGTACTCGACACGAATTTCGTGAATTAGACTTTTCAAGTTCGCGTATCGGTACTCGGGAACTACGAGACTTAGAAATTCTTTCTTTGAGAACGTCTTCTTATGACCATCTGGCACGTCCGGCAGAACATCGAGAATGTTTTCAATGTCGGTCGCGCGTTTCAGCGCCACATCGGCGCCGCGGAAATCCTTATAACGGTTGCCGAGAATGCTGATGAAGATATTTACGATTGGTTGTTTCGACAGACCGACCGCATTTGCCGCCTGCTTAAAGGCATCTCCGTTCAACATTTCCATAAACTTTTCATCCGATTTGAGGTCGCCGATCATGTTGATCACAGCCGCGGCGTGGTTCTTCGACCGCACGAGGTGATACTTGATGATGTTTTGGCGAGCAGTATCGCAGATGTAGGGGATATTGTTGCGAACATTTAGCAGCTGAAAGAGCACGCTGTTCCTCACAAGATTACCGCAGCCGTACTTAATTGTCGACAACTGGCCCGCCGTCGTAACTTTGTTTTCGTATTTTTCGCCGGTGTATTCGCGCGCGGTCTTTCTCGTCGACGAAATCAGCCATGTGAAGTTCGCAAGCAGCGTTGTCGCATTGTCCGGCAGCACAACAGTATCGAAATCATCCATCACACACCTCTTGAACACCATGTTCATATTCGCGAGGACATTGTAAATATAAGAAACAACGCCTTCGTTACATGAATTCAGATGAATACCCAGCGGCAGCTCATCAAGTTTTCTTGTAATGCGGCCGTTCTTCACGAGCACGATATCGTACATGTTAATGCCGGACGCGGGGTTCAGCGACGATTGCGCCATCATTTCGAGCAGCTTCCGCAGTTCCTTGATTGTGTAAACGGAAAAATACTTCAGATCTGTGAACTGCTCGATCATTTGTTCCCATTGTTTGATGACGGAACTGCCCATGAAGATGAGTGTCGGATTAAGAATAGTCTTGTATCGCGTGCGAATCGCACTGACAAAGTCCTTCTTGAATCCATCAGTCGGCAGAATGTTGATGTCGGGGTACAGCCGCGGCGTCGGCGACAGCTTAATAAGCGCGAGCACCGTGATTGTCTTGCCGACACCCGGCGGGTCAGAGTAGACCGCGGCGTTATACGCGATTTTTGTGCCATCGCGAAACGTCATTACTCGCTTATGTTCAAGCTCAAGCATAGCAGCAAGTGCCGTTTCTTGGTGTGGAAACAGCGACAACTTAAGTCCCGGACTACTAATGCGGCAGTATTTCTCGTCGAGACTATACCGCACGACATTGCACAAGCTGGTAATATGTTTCTTTGTGCGCGTTCGTCGCTTCTGCTCGATCTCCTTCTGTACAAAATCTTTTTCGATTACGAACTTGCTTTCGCAAAGTCGCTGTGCGAGAGACACGCCATCTTTGAAGTATTCGCTGAATAGTGCCTTGAGAGGGTTCTCCGCCATAAGTAACGGCAATACAAAACAGATGCATAATTTTAACATAAATTTCAATTTTGAGATTAACTCGTACTAGTTATAGGCAGCGCGACATACGAACAATGGCGGACGTCGGACTTGCGCCCGCGATGGCGCCACTCGCCGTCGACGCAAAGGCAGTTGAAGGCGTCACCGCGAATGAAAATGCTCATATCGAATTGATTGTCGCGTCTATCCGAAAGGAAATGCAAGGAAAGCTGTTTAACCGAAAGAAGTTGTACTCGCTCATTATTGCGTCGATCAGCGTCACGATGAAGCTCGCGATTAGCGACGGCGAAAAGAAAAAGGCGCTTATCATGAAGGCGTTCAAAGTTATTCTGGATGAACAAAAAGAAATCACCGATGCGGACCGCGAGGAAATTCTCGCGGCGACAGATGTCGGCATCACCTTGTTGTATTATCAAAAAAAAGATGGCAGCAAGTGTTGCTGTTAGGAAACACCTAAGTTTCTTTATCCAAAGGAACTGCATCATATTTCGAGAACTTATTTTTTGTTCATTCCTCGAGTTCAGTGCCGGGTTGCATTGATTCGTCCGTTGACGCATACTGCGCCATCGCATTTGCATAGCGAAACATCTGCGAAGTCGCATAGTTATTGAAATTGTCCTTCGAAAACAGGTCGCTTTCGAAGTCCGGCGAGTAGTACGCGGACACAATCTTGCTGCTTGTCTCAATAGATTTGTCGATTTCCGACCAAAGACTCGCGTTCAATTTGCGATCGTTTTCAGGAATATTGTCTCTCAACTTATGCACGCATTCCTTGCTATCTGTCAGCAGAATAATTTCCTCTACTGACTTGCAATCAGGGTTCGCGAGTACATAAGAGATCGCTCTCGAGATGCCGTATACATATGTAGAACGCGAATTCTGCCAGACAGATCCCTTTGTTTTTCCGTAAATACACTTGCTGCGAATCGCGCCTTTCGTATGAAAGTAAATCGCATATGATGCGCCGGCTTGTTCGCCGCTCGCCGTCACAAACGCGATCGCATAGTTCGTGGACGAACTCTCGTTCACGCCCACAACCTCATCGAAATTTTTTGTGCTCAGACCTTCTTCGACGTTCCAGTCGATGGTCGGCTGCTTCATTTCCGCGAGCAGCTTATTGCAGTCGACAAAATTGGGGCAGTCGACGAATGATCGCCCGCCCATGGGGCTCGGGTGAGCGTATTCCAGGATTCTGCAGTTTGCGTGTTTGCTGATACTCGTCGACAGCTGCTTCGCCTCTGCTCCCCACAAGATAAAGATCAGTGTGCGACCGTGTTCCGCCGCGTATGAAATCATTTTCGCGATGAGATTTCGCGTGTATTCGTTCCAGATGCTTGTATGCGCCTTCTTATTGCCGACAGTCGTCGTAAACGCTCGGTTCAACAGCACGACGCCTTGCCGTGTCCACTGTGTAAGGTTGCCTGTCGTCGGCATGCGCGAGATTAGTTTTTGCTTCTCAAGGCATTTGTATATCTGCACGAGCGACTGCGGAATAGCGCCGAGACACGAAAACGCAAGTCCATGCGCGTGACCCGCGGTCGGATATGGATCTTGTCCAACGATAACAACGCGCGCATCCTCCAGCGGAGTGAATCTCGCGAAGTTAAATATGCTTTTCAGCGGCGGCGCAATGACTGCCTGCGATGCGTTAAGCTCTTCGAGGATCTTATCGAGCGAATTTCCGTCGAGCAGCCCCACCCAGTCATCGTCAATACCGTCAAAAATCTGATCGAGCGACATAGCTGATGGGTTGTTTTCTATCCTTTAAACAAAAAAAGATTATTTCAAATTTCAAAGCGCGTATGTGCAACTGCGTATGTATGCAGTTGTCTAGGCGTCGTCGGGATCCGCAGCGGCTGCGGGGGCGTCTTCGTTGTCGCCGGCGTCTTCGTCGTTGTCATCGGCGGCGTCTTCGTCGTTGTCATCGGCGGCATCCTCGTCGTCCTCTTCGTCCTCGTCATCCTCTTCGTCCGCAGCAGCAGCGCCGGATTCCTTGGCCTTCTTGTCTTCCTCGAGACGCGCCTGCTCCTTCTCTTGCTTCGTCTTCTCGGCGAGCGCCTCCAGTTCTTGCTGGGACATCTCGAAGACGTGTCGGCCGAGACCGCGCTCAGTGCGGATGCGAGTCATGTGTACGTTGTAGCATTCCGTCATCGCATCGACGGTCGGCGGGCATCGGCCGGCCCTCACATCTTCGCGCATCAGACTGATGGCTTCCGCAGCCGCGACTTGGATCGCAGCAAGGCCGCGTTCGACCTTCTTGAGCTCGAGGAAAGACTCATCGCGCTTGTCGATGTTCTCTCGCCAGATTGCTTGGAAGATCTTCTTGATCTTGGGAATGTGACCGAGGGTCCACTCCGAGATCGCGCTGTCTTGCAGATCCTTGAAGCAGCTGATTCCGGTGATATCCGTGGTCTCCTCGAGGAGAGTATGATGCATCAAGATCGCGATGTAGATGTAGATCTTGTGCGTCAGCGATGTGCAGCCGAGATATTCCTCCGCGATCATCAGAAGTCTCTCGCATTCGCAGATCTTGTAGAACATATCGTAGCCGCGGAACGTCTCATGGATGTTCTTCTGGATATCCGACATCTTCGATGTGTCTTCGTCGGCCTTGAATTCGGCATACTTCATCTCGTCGGGAGTCCGCTTAGCGAGTCCCGCCCTGACGTAGTTGTCGATGAGCTCGTAGTCGAACATATCCTCGAAGTACTGCTTGTAGTCCGCGGAATTCGGAACGAGACTCATATCCCTGTTGGCCGCGTCGCTCTTGGCACCGGCCGCATCTCGATAACCGAGATAATTGACGGTGCGGTGGTCCTTGCCGGCGTGGTGCATGTAGTACGCCGAGAGAAACTTGAGATCTTCAGCGTTGGCCCTGTGATAGAAGGCCTCGACTTTGATCGTTTGCTTATCGGGAAAACGGTTAGCCACGGGCTCCGGCGTAGTGCAGGTGAGCTTGTTGTACTCTGCGAGCAGCTCGGGATATACCTTGTGCTCGCGAATCTGCTTCGCTTCCGCCGCCGTAATGACGTCGCGCTCGACTTTCTTCTTGGTCTCGGGGTCGTCAGGGATCAGCGCTTCCTCGGTATCCGAGAAAGGTGACGTGAGTTGCACGTTGAAACCGTAGTTCTTCAAGCCGAGATCCTTGCACAGAGGCACGAGGAGGTTGTTGTAGATGCGCGCGGCGTGATTGAACTTCTCATTGAAGTCGATATAGAGGATCGGAGCGCCCTCGATGGGCTTTCCGGTCTTCGGGTGAATATTGCTGCGCGTCTCAATTACGCTGTTTTCCTTAGGAAACAGCCGGCGCGCGTCTTGTCCATCCTTCACCAGAGGCCTGATGAGGTCGACACTCGAGAACATCGGGAAGTTGATATACAGGCCGCGATTCGCTTTGGTCACGCCGCTGTACTGCTCCGGGTCCATAGCGCGGAGCAAACTGAGCTTCTCTTGAATCGTGGTCGAATCATCGTACACAGCCTTCATATTGAAGGGGTATCGAGGCAGTCCCTCAGCGCGCTTATCCATGCGTTCCGTGAGATAAGCGTTGCCGGGGCGAAGATCGCTTCCCTTCTTCTTTTCCGCTTCGTTCATCTGGGCCGCGGTTTCGCGGTCTTCCTTCGTCAGAAGATCTCCTTCGATAGGCACAATATAGCAAATATCGCTGGGGTCAATGTCTGTGATGACGGTTTCGTCCTTAATCTCGTGGTCCAACGAAAGAGCATCACTCGAAATCAAAGCCATTTTTGTCGGTCGTTTGAAAGCTGTTCTCTAGGTATCAAACCTATAATACAAAATTCAATTTTTTTAAATCACAATAATATACGCTTATCTTTAACATGAGTACGTTATTGGCTATCATTATTGTGCTTTTCGTGATATGGCTGATTTCGGCAAAAAATGACGAATGCCCGTCGAAGAAGGAAGGGTTCGGCGTCGAAAAGCGGCCCTTCAATTACGGCAATGAGTACAATTTGGTCAATCCCTTTGATGAAATGGACTATATTACACCGGCATTTTATCGCTATTAGCGCAGCTTTAGCGAGCAAAGGGCTGATCGACAATGCGGATAATGTCGCCATACTCATAACCGTCCTGCAACTGTCGAAGATTCGAGATATACATCAGGTGATGTAAGATACTCTTTCTGTAATATTCAAATGGTAAGAGCCCCATTGCGATCAATGCGAGAAAAAGAATCTGGCCGCAGTTTGTTTTTTTGGAACACGGCTTTCCAAACAAACATGCGAAGCCGGATCGCACAACCGCTTTGTCGTAATACATGTTGTCGACGGCGAAACGAATAAACTTTAAAAGCAAAACCAAGTGTTCATCGGTAAGTTTCTTGTTGAGATGTCGGACATAGCAGTAGCCGCGGTACTTCGAAACGCGTTCATACAGCGGCGTCAAAAAGATGCCCGCGGGATTGTGATGCGGCAGTAGATTCATACCCGTCGGATTGTTTGCTTCAAACATATGCGGCACGCCATCTATGTGCACAACCATACCGATATGGCTGAAGTACGATCCGTGAACGAGCACATTGAGATTGTCGCACGCTTTGAACAATATCAGATCGCCGTCGCGTATGTTCGGCACGATGTCGCGATACTGAATCGACTCACATTTGAGCAGCCGATACTGCATCACATATACGTACAATATGATCATGACGAGCAAAACACATATCGATGTTACGACCGCAGCGTACGTACTGACGGGCATAGCGAAAA
>JACCDK012195242.1_pt1 | contig 11462 bp, 10 predicted proteins | sample 7445871 | NCBI WGS metagenome assembly JACCDK01 (sample SAMN15323436, study PRJNA562643) | freshwater metagenome | isolation source: river surface water | place: USA:Blue River Watershed | collected 2017-08-15
TCCCACTCCAGCCTGAGCCCCAGCTTGACCCAGCGGCCCGGCAAGGGGACGTTGGCGCGGTCCACCACCGTTTGGTCGAACAGGTTCATGGTGTCGGCAAAGAGCAGCAGCTCGCCAAGGCGGTAGCTCGCGCGCAGGTCGACGGTGGCAAAAGGGCGGTAGGGCGTGGTGCTTCCGTCGGGGAGCACGTAGGAACCTGCGCGGTCTTGGCCGACGACGACGAGTCCGCACTGAAACGGCAAAAGGGACCCTGAAGAGCGGAGGGCGGAATTCCAGGTGAGCTGCACGCGCCGCGCCAGGTAGTCAAGGGCATAAATCGACAGTCCGTTCACGTCGCTTGCGGTGTGGCCGGCGAACTGCGCGCGGGCGGACCAGGAGCCGTGGTAGGTTCCGTGCGCCTCGAGCTCGAGTCCGCGGATGCGCACCGAAGTCACGTTGTCGGCCTGGAGTACTGAGTTGCCGTCGACGTTTCGGTAGATCCAATCGATCAGGTGGGTTCCGCGCCGCTCGTAGGCGGTCAGGCGGGCGCCCGTTCCGCCGCCGCGGGTCCAGACCAGCCCGGCCTCGGTATTCCACGCGTACTCGGGCTGCAGGTTGGCGGACCCCTGCGCGCCGCCCAGTCGGTAGTACAGGTCGGTGAAGGTGGGCAGGCGAAAGCTGCGGTTCACGCTGGCGAGCGCCGTGACGTGGTCTTCGTTGCGGTCCAGCACGCGGTGTTCGACGCCCAGGTTGGGCAGCCAGTCTAGGCCGTAGCGGTTGTTGACGTTGAGGCGCAGGTCGGCCTGCACCAGGGTGCGTGCGGCCCCCGCGTAGCGCAGGCTGCCAAAAATTCCGGCGTTTCGGCGTGCGTCAAAATGCGCGTAGCGCCCCCAGTTGGTCACCAAGGTGTCGGTTTGGAGTTCGCCCAGCACGCTGCTGGCGACCTCGTCGTGGCGCGCGTCGAGCCCCGCAAAACCGCTCAGGACGCGGGTTGGGCCGTTGGGCGAGTTCACGACGACTTCGCCGCCGTAGCTGCGGTTGCGGTGCACGTTGGCTCCGGTGTACCAGCTCGGCGTCACGGTCGAATCGGTTACGTGAATCCAGCGACCCTGCACGTAGGGCATGTAGTAGTTAGGGTGCTGGCGGAACAGCTCGTAGCGGTCTTCGAGCTGGCGCACAAATACGTTGGCTTGGAGCCGGCGCAGGCGGTAGTTCAGCGAGGCGTTCAGCGACCTAAGGTGCTCAAACTGGGTGGGGTAGGCAAAGCTGTAAAAGCCCTGGGCACCAAACATTTTAACCGAGTAGCCGAGTTGCGCGCGGAGCAGTCCCCATTCGCCCTCCGTGCCGAGGTGGCGCTGGGCCTTCAGGTATGCTTGCCACGTGGCGAAGTCGGAATTCGTGAAGGCACCGTCGGCCGCCGCGTAGCTCACGTCGAGGCGCGAAGCAAAGAGCTTGGTTCGGCGCAGCGGCACGCCCCCGGCGGCGCGGGTGTAGCCGAAGGCACCGGCAGAGGCGCTCGCATACCCTCGGCCGCTTTGGGCATCAATCGTGGTCAGTTCAAGTACCCCCGCAAAGGCAAAGGGTCCGTAACGATAGGAGCCTCCGCTGGGCAGCACCGAAACCGCCTCGATGGCCTCAACGGGCACCGGAAGCGTCGCGCTGTGGTGCCCCGTCTGGGGATCTGAATAGGGAATGCCGTCGACCACCACGTGCACTTGGTCAAAGGTGGATCCGCGCACCGACAAGTCAGACTGCACGTCGTTGAGCCCCCGGCTGCGCACGTCCAAGCTCGAGAGGTAGGCCTCAAACGCCTCGGGCGCGTGCTGCACCGGCATCACCGGATTCAGCCGAACTTCGTGCACCGTGTGCCCCACCGGCCTCGGAACCACCCGAACTTCGTTCAGCCGAACCTCTGAAGAAAGCGTGTCTTTGGGGGCCGCACCTGCAGCGGGCGCCGATTGCCCAAAGCCCTGAAGGCTTGCGGCGAGTCCGGCAAAAAGGGTCCAACGGGTCATGCGGCAAAGGTAGCGCGGGGGTTTAGCCCCGTTTCTCGCCTACATCTTTTTGAAAAATCCAGATTTTATAATTTCAAACGCCCTATTCCTCATCGCTGCCCGCGAAGCCCTGGAACTCCGACTGGGTCATGGTTAGGTTCAGCAGCTTGCCGTCGTCGAACAGCACGCCCACCTTCACGATCGGTTGGTCGCTGTCAGAAACCCACACGCTGCCCTGCTCAAACGAATCGTAGAAGCGGTCGTAGTAGTTTTTGCAGGCCCACTTCAGCACGCCCTGTCCGCCGCCCTCGTTGAGCTCCACAGACACGTAGGGCCGGGCGCCCTCGGTTTGCGGGTAAAATACCGTGTACGACACCAGCGGAGTTACGTTTTTCAGCGTCACCGACACCTTGCTCGAGTCGCGCTCCACCGTACGCGGACGGTACTGAACGTTGGTCACCAGCTGCTGCCAGGTCGAGTCCAGCTTAGACACCGCGTCGGCGACCGGAGGCATAAAGCGGTACACCGGAATGGCGTCGAGCGCCACCGTGCCGATTTTGCCGTTGGGCTGCACGTTGGTGCTGATGTTTACTATGGCGTCGGCAAGCCAGAAGCTGTAGTTTCCATCGCCGTCGTTGATGATGTTGTGGTTCCTGCCCAGGCTGTCGACCTTCACCTTCAAGTCCTTGACCTTAAAGTTCTCGTAGGCCACATACCACACCACGTCTTGGTTGGTGGCGTCGAGGTGCCCCACGTTGACCAGCACCGACTCGTTGCTGTCAAGCCCCACTCGGTAGGTGTCGGCGCTCACCGAGTCGGCCGCCGTAAGCCCCGTTTCGGCAAAAAACGCACTCGTGGGGCGCATTAGCCACTCGTAGGGCGTCGCGGTCTTGGCCAGCGGAACCTTTTTCACGTCTGCCTTTTGCGCGCTGAGCACGCTACTGAAGCCCAAAACCAGGGCGAGGAGGGGGAGTTTGGTGTTCATAAACGGAATGTACAATTCAGAATTAATGGATAACGAATATCGTTGGTGAATAAATAATTAATCTTTCTCGTTGCATCAATGAAGTACCCATTTAAATTCGTAATTAATGAAGTTGATTAAGGTCGTCGCTGGAGTTGTACGCAACGGATCCAAATTCCTTTGTGTACAACGTGGACCTCATAAGTTCCCCTACATCAGCGAGAAATGGGAGTTCCCAGGAGGGAAAATTGAAGAAGGCGAGAGCCCTGAAGGTGCATTAATTAGAGAACTCAAGGAAGAATTAGAGCTTGAAGTGATCAATTTGAGTTATTTAATCACCGTTGATCATGTTTATCCGGACTTTCGAATTGTGATGGACACATTTATTTGTGATACAGCGAGTATCGAATTTCAGCTTTCAGAGCATCAGGCCGGTATTTGGTTGTCTCAAGATGATTTGGTTGAATTAGATTGGGCGGCCGCAGATGTACCGATTGTAAAGGCCCTTAAGAATGTTTGATTCATCGTTCAATCAAGGCCTTCAGTATTCCTTTATTGAGAAAAATGAGCATTCGGTATCCTACAAGTCCAGGGTCCTTACGAATGATCGAAAGAGAGATCTCAAAGTACTTAGTGCCATTCAATTTGAACTAAGACAATGTAAATCATTTTTTTGGAGCGTTGCATTCGCCACCAGTGGAGGAGTGCAATCGATTCTTTCAGAATTAATTGCGCTTGAAGCTAAGGGGACAAAAGGCAGAATCTTATTGTCAACCTATCAAACATTTACCCAGCCTGAGGCTCTGAAGAAATTGATGAAATTCAGCAACCTTGAGGTACGGCTTATGACTGAAGACATAGAGCGAGCCCATTGGAAGGGATTTGTGTTTGAGCATGAATCAAGTTATGCGGTCATCGTGGGGAGTTCCAACCTCACAGAGGCAGCACTCAGTACGAATCGCGAACTTAATGTTGAGCTCCACATGAAAGAGGAGAGTTCACTCTTTATGGAGCTGAACTACGAGTTTGATCTTGACTGGAATCGTTCGCACGAGTTAACTCCTCAGTTCTTAGAGCGCTACCAATTGGCGTGGGTAAAGCAGTTTGTGTCGAGGACACAGCGCGAAGTATTGTCACTTGGGCAAAGTGTGGTGCCTAATCAAATGCAGCAGGAAGCATTAGAAAGGTTGAAGGAAGTTCGCTTAGAGGGCCACGATCGGGCACTAGTGGTTTCTGCAACAGGTACTGGCAAGACATTTCTTGCGGCATTTGATGTTCATGCTTTCCAGGCAAAGAAGCTTTTGTTCGTGGTTCATCGCGAAAACATAGCGCGAAGGGCACTTGAGACATTTGAAATCGTCCACGGCACCTCGTTAAAAATGGGGCTCTATACCGGGGGACGATTCGATCACGATGCGGATTTTCTCTTTGCCACCGTACAAACTTTAGCTCGAGATAAGCACCTGCAGCAGTTTCAGCCTGAGCATTTTGATTACATCGTAATTGACGAGGCCCATCGGTCTGGTGCAGCTCAGCATCTCAAGGTAATGCGTCACTTCAAGCCAAAATTCATGCTTGGAATGACGGCCACTCCAGAGCGTTCAGACGGTTTCAATGTTTTCGCAGAGTTCAATCACGTCATTGCCTATGAAATACGTCTCAAGCAAGCATTAGAAGCTGAAATTCTGAGCACGTTTCACTACTTCGGTATTGAAGGTATTGAGGTAGAGGGGTACGGAAGAGTTGGTGGTTTCAATGAGCTTGAACACGAACGTCGGGTTGATCACATCATCGAGCAAATTACCAAGTATGGTGCAGACCAACCGCGAATTCGAGGATTGATGTTTTGCTCGCGGCAAGAAGAGGCTAAGGCCTTGTCCTTGAGTCTTAATGCTCGAGGCGTTCGCTGTTTGGCGTTAACGGGAAACGATTCTGAAGATGCTCGGGAAGCAGCAATTAAGCGTTTGGAGTCAGATGACCTTGATTCACTGGATTACCTCTTGGTGGTCGACATTTTTAATGAAGGAATTGACATTCCAAAGATTAACCAGGTCGTGATGCTAAGGCCGACGGAGTCCGTGATTGTGTTCGTGCAGCAGCTTGGTCGTGGCTTGCGAAGGGCTCCTGGAAAGGACTTTTTAACAGTGATCGATTTTATTGGGAATTACGCGAATAACTTCATGATTCCCATTGCGTTGTATGGCGACAATCGATATGATAAAGAGGGGTTGCGTCGCAATATTTTGGGTGAAAACATGTTCATTCCTGGCGCCTCAACCGTCAGTTTTGATGAGGTGTCGCGTGAACGAATCTTCAAGGCAATCAGTAATGCCAATCTGTCTTCAAAAAAACTTTTGAAGGAGGAGTTTGAACTGTTGAAGTATGAGTTAGGGCGTGCTCCAAAAATGATGGATTTCATCCGCCTCAACAAGCGTTATCCCACTACGTACTTCATTCATGAAGACGGTAAATCTCCCGCGTTCAAGTCATACCTCGAGGTACTAAAGCAACTTGCACCTGAGGAAGTTGACAGGGTACATTCGTCTGAATTTGAATTCATTGAGATCCTCATGAAAACGCTTTCATTTAAGCGAAAAACTGAGTTTCTCATTCTCCAAAAACTCCTAAATCAGAAGGGTTGGCTAAAACGCGATGATTTGGCGATTCACTTAGCTGAGCACGAGGAATTGGACTCGATGGTATCAGCAATACGTAATCTCACGTTAGAATTTGATCCCACGGTGGTGCCATTTCAATTTCGTAATCGGGCGAAGGAGTATTCAATTTTGGAACTTCGTGGTGACCAAATTCGACTCAGGGATGGGTTATCGAGCCAAGTGACCGCCCACTTAGTTGATTTGTGTGCCTCGGTTTTAAGTATGCTGAGATCCGAAAAGTTTGGCCCCAATGGACTAACGCTTTATAAAAAGTTTAGTCGTCGCGACGCAATGCTCCTTCTTGGTTTTGAAACAATGATGAATGAGCAGTCCATCGGGGGCTACCGCTACGACAAGACGCGGCCGGTAATGGCTATTTTCATGAAGACGCACAAAACTGAGGATTGGGACCACATCATTGACAGGTTCACATCTCCTTCAACTCTTGACTATTCATCGAAGCCGGGTCAAAAGCTAGGAGGGGCTGTGCACACTTGGATTAAGGAAAACACCTATGGAAAATTCCATCTCTTTTGCGCGAAGGATTCCGGGGAAGGTCCCGGTTTTTACTACATGGGAACAATGGTGCCCCATGTGGATCAATTTGAGGACGCACCCCATAAGGGTAAGAACTTTGTTCGAATGCACTTCACGCTCACCCAATCAGCGAGTAAGGAGATGTATGACTATCTGTCGTACTAAGTCCTCGTGGAAACCGCTGACTTGAAGTAGTCGTTCAACGGTTCATCCTCGCACCAAATACTGCATGATTTCATGCCGCGAGTCATCAATGTGCGGTACGTATTTCGAATGATGAGATCCAATTGTTTTAGAGAATCCGGATTCGACTTAACCATAGATTTGGCGCCCTTCATCGTCTTGTCGTGTCGGTCGCGCTGTGTGAAGTCTGTTTGAACTTTATCGTTTCGGTACACTAGATCCCGCCCAATTATGACCCCAATGTGTTCAACTTCAAGTCCTTGGCACGTGTGAATACAGCCTATTTGAGCGATCGAGTGGGGTTGTGCAATCCATGTGCTGCCGTCTGATGCCAGGTTCCATTTCTTCTCAAAGCCGAATTCAGGAAAGACTATGTCCATAGCCTTCGAATCGTTTTTGCTTCGCCATGGGTAGCAGTATCCGGCGACAACACGAGCAGAATTGCTCCCATTTAAGTCGTTTAAATGATCAAATAGCTCGACAGGGCTGTTCATGACATGAAATTCGTAGTCGGAACCGTCCAAAGTCTGGTGGGCCGTGTCTCGAATGCCAAGTGTGTGGTCGAGCCATGCCATGTAAATATCAGAACCTCCGCAGCGAAACTGACTTTGCAAGTCTTCTACCACAACAGTAGCCCCTGCTAGGCGAGCCCAGTGGCGAATCTCATCTTCGCTTCCCACATCTGAGAGTGCTACTTTTTGATTCTCATCTAAAAAGAAAATACTCGTTCTAGCTGCCGCGATAACTTCTTTGATTTGATTTTCGCCCAAATTGCCGTAAAGGCCAGATTTTTCATTGAGTCGGTGAGCTTCATCAACAATTAACGCATCGTATCCATTCTTTGGCGCGTCAATAAAAGTTCCGGACCCCAGAAAAAGAGAATCATAACGGGATTTAGTCATCGCCCCGAGGAGCTTGCCCTTGTACACGGCACGTGGGGCGGCATTTTTTGAAACGTATGCCACATTCAAATGCTTGTTGATCGCTGCGACCAATAGATTGATGGCCACTATACTTTTACCTGTGCCAGGTCCGCCCCGGACAATAAATACTTGTTTTAAGTTTGGATTTTGAGCCATCAGGCTAACGGCGCGTTCGTACACGACTTTTTGGTCGTCCAACAGTACAAACTCAGGTTGATTCTTCAGCATTCCGCTGAGCGCCTTAGCTAATTCTTTTGAAGGTTTGATCCGGCCATGTTGGATGAGGTAAAGGGCTTCACCGTTGTCACCTTTTCGAATGAATCGCTTAATAAAGTCCTGCAGTTCCTCAATTTCAGTACCTAAGAAGACAGGAGCCTGCTTCCAGTACTTCTGGTAGCGTTGGTCTCGGATCTCCACAGAGGACGTGAGATTATGGGTGAAGGCACAAGCGTTTACACTTACATTTTTGGTGTAAACTGCTTCGTTGAATGAACTAAGCGTTTGTGCATAACTCAGCGCTTGGTAGCTGGGGTGCGTTGTTTCCCGAACGCCTCCTCCGAGTGCGGTACGTACTATTCCATCGTGGTCGGTGACCTCAACCGAGCTCCATTGCTTCAGCTCAATGATGATCGCGTGCTTATGGTTATGCTCGTCGGAACCCGTTATAATAAAATCAATTCGCTTAGAAGTTGGCGGAAGAGTGAATTCAATGCAAACCCCGGTGTCGTTGGGAATGCCATAGTCGCCTACCAACGCCATGTGCATATACATCATTGAGTTACGCCAAGAGTCTAATTCGCTCTTTGATACTTTGCGGTGCAGTTTTTCTTGAAACTGCTGCGCGATTATTTCATGGATGCGTCCACTGTGCACGTCCCTTAAAAAACCAGATTTATCTGACTGATATACAATCACAACTCCGTGTATTTCGTTGCGGAACCTTTGGACTTTTCAACCGGGTATTTCAGCGAGTTTTTCTCGATTTTGTCCAAGACGATTTGGGCAGGATCAAGGCCATGGCGTTCGGCTAACAGGAAAGCATACGCGAGGACATCAGCGAGTTCCTCCTTGAGTTGTTCTTGTTTTTCGGTAGGGAGGTTGTGGTCTTTAGTCCACAAAAAAAGCTCATTGAGTTCCGAGGCTTCGATGCTCAGCGCGAGTGCCAAGTTCTTGGAATCATGAAATTGTGCCCAATCTCGTTCATCTCGAAATAGTACTAAAGCAGTAATAGCATCTTGAATTGTTGGCATGTTAGGCATTTGAGATCGAAATCTTAAAGATAAGCGTCTATTAATGCAACATGGACTGCGCGTGATTTATAAGCAATAATCCAGGCTATTCATTCCACCCCTCATGCCCGCACCGAATTCTTCAATAAATAAATAGCCACCATAAGACCAAAAGAAGGAAACCGAGGGCGCCAATGCCAAAGATGATTCCACCCCATAACGTGGCGTATTCCCCCAGGGCCCAGCCTACCCACAGAAGTATTCCTCCAAGCGTCATTACCAACAATGAAAGGTTAATTAAAAACCTGAATCCAAAAAGAAAATCCGGTCCGCCCGGTATCTCAGCGGGAACAGTAGCGGCAGGCGCAGGCGAATCCTGGCCATAGGATTGCCCAGATTCAGGAACACGGTCGTCGCCTGAAGGGGTACCGTTGACCGTGAATGAATTGCGGGTCGCTTCGCCGGAATTCGCGATGCCCATCTGGTTATAGTGAAACTCGCCTTGCGGTACACACTCAGTAGAGTTCGCACGTGGATCCATAGGCACGGCGACGGCTGGAGCCTCGGGAACAGCCTCATTAATTCGGGACTCCGCGAAAACAGTCGAGATTTCATCGCCATGGCTGCGAATGGGCGAAGGTTCCCACCGCAGTCCGTACTGCGAATCGAGCTGAAGGCTGCACGAAGTGGCGGCGAGGGCGGCTAAGGACAGTGCGATTTTTTTCATCGAACGAATAGCATGGGTTAAATGAACTGGGGTAGGATAATGAATAAGGCACCGAGAACCAGGAACACGACGCCTAATTGAAAAAACCGTTGCGCTTCATCAGAGTCGAATAGGTTAACAAAATATCCGACAAATATGGCGAGCGCGCCTATTAGCGCTACGCAAACGCCAAGAACTACACCTGCAATTTTTATTGCAATTGATCCGGTGGGATCGGCAAGTGACTTTTTTACGTGCTGTTCATTGGATTGTTCTTGCTTCGTCTTCTCGAGACGTCGCTCGACATGAGGTACCAAAGCTTCAGGTAGTTCGGCCATTTCTATCCCAAACGGAAGCGCCAAATCGGCCTCCTCAGCGTGAGGGGCGGCATAGGGCCGAACGGTTTCGATTTGCGGCTTTGATTCAACGGCATGAACTTCGGGAACCGCCTCAGTTTCGGCCGGTGGCTGGGCTTCGGTGACTTCCGATTCCGAGCGCTGCGGAACCGTCACGCGGCGATCCCACCGCAGTCCGTACTGCGAATCAATCTGAAGGCTGCACGAGGTGGCGGCGAGGGCCGCGAGGGCGAGGAGTAGGGGTGTGCGTTTCAGTGTCGGTAGCATCTTTTGGGTTATGATCTTGGTGATTTTTTCCAAATTCTTTTGATAAGCTTAATACAAAAAAAGATACCCAAGCCAGTAACAAGCACCCCAAACAGGCCATTACCTAACGGGATGTCACCACCAAGGTCAATGCCGACTCCGCCACCCCCGCTACTTCCCCCATTCGAAGTCCCACTCCAATCGGTGAAGGCAGCAACAATAAAACCAATCAGTAAAAGAAATCCGGCCGCGCCGATTAATGCAATAGTGGCAAAGGACTTTAAGATGAATTGTCCAATATTGGGTTCCAGATCACTGGTCTTTTGCGGCAAAGCCAGTCTATTTTCTATGGTAGGTTCTGATGTCGCTTGACTCATTTCTGTTGATATTTCTCTTGGGCTGACATGAAAATCCTGCCGAGGCTCCAATAGCACAAATTCATGGATGGTCGCTTCATTCGATTGGGATTGACCTAATGCGCTAGCTTCGGTTATATCGGTTTCCTTTTGAGTCGGCCATTGGGGATTTACCTCATCGACATGAGGCGATCCGGCATCTTCATCATTACGTAGTACTGGAACGCGTCGATCCCAGCGCAGTCCATACTGCGAATCTAGTTGAAGGCTGCACGAGGTGGCGGCGAGGGCCGCAAGGGCGAGGAGTAGGGTAGTGGGTCGCATGCCTTCAAGGTGGCACGCATTTTCTACTTATCCTCAATGAGTTAGCGTGAATTTTTGGCGGAATCTGCCCAGCGATAAACCATCGCCCGCAGAAACTGCAAGAACCCACTCGGCGCTTTGGGGGTTAATCCCCTATGATTTCTGCCGAAACCCTTGCCGCCATCGAGCACCTTCGCCAGTCTGACCCCGCGATTCGTGCGGTGGTGGACCGAATGGAGGTTCCGCGGCTTGAGTCCACCGGCAACGTGTACGAAGATGCGCTCAGTTGCGTGCTCGACATGCGCATCCACTACACGCCACCAACGCGGCTTTTCGTTTTAAGCGCTTAAAAACGCTTTATCCGTTTGAACTGCAGCCCGAAAAGGATGTACCTGAAGACGTCGTGCTCGCCCTCAAACTCTCGTACCAAAAATCCGACGCGTGGAAGGCGCTTCGCGACGTCGCCCGCCGCGACCGCTGGCCTGAGCTCGACTGGACCGCCATGCCCGACGACGAAGTCGTTCGCCGCCTCACTGAGGTTCCCGGCCTAGGCCTCTGGTCAGCACAGATGATCTTGTTGTTTACGCTGGGTCGGCCAGGGATTTTTCCGCGCGAAGACTACCAAGTTCGCAAGGCCGTGTGCGAACTCTACGGCTACAGCGAATCGGAATACGCGGCACGCATCGACCGCCTTGTGGAACGCTGGCAACCCCACGCAGCTCTTGCGGCACGCTACCTGTACCGGTTTCGGAATCCATTGAAAAACAAGTAACCAGAAACAAGCAACGCGCAGCCTTAGCTTCGCCGCCCCAACCACTTCTGAATTAGCCAGTAGTGGCCGAGCATGAGGGCGTCGATTCCGACCAAGTACCAGGGCCAGGGGCCGATGAGCAGGGGGTTGTTGACGGCCGGTGGCGCGAGGAGAAATTGGTAGTTGGCTCCGGCCACGCGGTTGAGCACAAAAATGGGAACCAGCAAGAACTGATTGCCCCAAAAGGCTTTGACCCAGGCTCGGGCGGGGATGAGCCA
>JACCDK010450984.1_pt1 | contig 11461 bp, 10 predicted proteins | sample 7445871 | NCBI WGS metagenome assembly JACCDK01 (sample SAMN15323436, study PRJNA562643) | freshwater metagenome | isolation source: river surface water | place: USA:Blue River Watershed | collected 2017-08-15
TAAACGTACGCATCTTCACATCCTTGATGGCAATTTTTTCAACACGTATTTTCCTGTTCACCATTTCAGAGAGCTTCTCTTCATCAAAGTCTTTGCCCCAAGCCATGATTCTTTGAACCTTGATCTGGTTCAAAAAATCTTCCATACCCTTTAATAATCCATAAAAAGCAACTTCTGCAGTATTAGGAATGAAAGAGAAAATAGTATGCTTTAAATCATTGTTAATTGCCTTGAGCACATTGTTACTCAATCGATAACCGAGGCCGATGCGCTCTCTGTAAATCTTTTCATCACCACCTCTAGAGAAATAAATACGCTCAAAACTACAAGCCCTTCTTTCTTTTGGTTCTAGTATTTGTTCTATTGAATAAGTGCCATCACTCTTTATGATAAGACCTTGTCCAGGCATCAACTCTTTTACTTCATTCTCACCAACATTGAAACTGGTTCTGATTGCCGCTCTCTCAGATGCAGCAACAATTACTTCTTCATTGATATAATAATAAGATGGTCTTATTCCATGTGCATCTCTAACAATGAATGAATATCCATTACCTATTAATCCACTTACATGGTAACCACCATCAAAATGAACAAAAGCTTTTTTCAATGCAGCAGCTACATCCATTTGATCTGGATTGGCCTCATCTTCTTTAACAAGATAATGATGCACCACTTCCATCATAGCAGCCAAGTCGCTTTGTTTTTGAAAATCACCTGGCGTTAATTTGAGAAGATCAAATAGTTCTTCAGTATTAACAAGATTGAAATTTCCAGCTAATGCAAGATTTCTTGCAGGAATAATATCTCTTTTGATGAAGGGATGACAGAATTCAACATTGTTCTTGCCTTGTGTCCCGTAACGCAAATGCCCCAACAACAGTTCCCCCATAAAATTCAGATGCCCTTTCATCATTCCAGGGTGCTTTCTGATTTCTGGTTGGAATTTTTCCAATTCATTGATTTCCTTACCTACCTGACTAAATAAATCAGCAATAGATTGTGTTGCATTGCTGCGTAATCTATGCATGAAGGGGTAACCAGGTTCTGCATTTAATTTAACTGCGGCAATTCCAGCGCCATCCTGACCTCTGTTGTGCTGCTTCTCCATTAGGAGATACAGTTTGTTTAGGCCATAAAGTGCCGTACCGTGTTGTTGCTGGTAGTAGGAAAAAGGCTTGCGGAGTCTGATGAAAGCCAGACCACACTCGTGTTTGATTGCATCACTCATAAGGCAAAATGAGAGCAGCTAAATTACACTTTAAAAACAGAACATTAAAAAAATATCAATCTGTTATTTGCTCACGTAGTTAGGAAACTGCGATTTTAGGGATTCGCATTGATGAAAATCCTTGTCCACCATCACATAATAGGTTGGAAGCTTGCTCTGGAACCATTTTTCAATCACTTTATCCTTTTTCTCTTCCAATGCACGCTGAGCGATTCTATCGTAATCATCCCTCATGTTCTCTCTATGGGGTTCGGTCCTAGCTTGCAAATAAACAATCCTTACCGCCTGCTTATCCTGTTCGTCTTTGTAAACAATAGGCGTAGAGTAATCTCCTACCTTTAATTTATCTAGGTAAGGAATAAGACTTTTATCCAATTCATCAATTGTAACAAAATTCCCTCCTTGTCCCATCATGATACCTGCTGTAAACTTACTGTTTTGGTCATCGCTGAATTTATCAACAGCTTCACCAAAAGCAACTGAACCGTCAAGCAGTTTGGTGCGAATGGAATCAAGTTTAACTCTTGTGAGTTCAATATCTTCATCTTGCAACTGAGGTACTCTCAGAATATGGCGAATAACTGCATCATCACCATTACGACTCACCATTTGAATGATGTGATAGCCAAATTTGGACTTGATAACAGGTGAAATCTGACCTTCTTTTAAACGGAATGCCGCATTTTTGAAATCAGGATCCCAGGTCTTTTCGTTTCGGTTGATTTCATATCGACCACCATTCTGCTTACTTCCTGGATCTTCAGTATAGAGACGAGCAAGTGTTTCAAATGATTTTTGACCAGATTCAACCTGGCGTTTGTAATCAGCTAATTCATCTTGGGCAAATTTCTCTAGTTCACGTCCAGCTTTAGGATGCATCACAATTTGTCCAATTACCAATTCTGTTTCATAGAATGGAAGACTATCAGTTGGAATACGGTTATAGTAGTCACGAACTTCGTTAGGAGTGATTTTGACAAGTTCTACAATTTTCTCACGCATTGATCTTGCTAAACGACCTTCCCGAATGGATTTTCTAAAATCTTCTTTTACCTGATAAATTGTACGCCCTGCAATTTGCTCGAAAGCTTCCTTACCACCGTACTGTGAAATAAAATAACGAATACGCTGATCTAACTCTGCTTCAACTTCTTCATCAGAAATAGGAAGTGAGTCTTTTTCAGCTTGCAGAATCAAAGCTTTGTCCTGCATCATTTTTTCTAATAAAACACACTCTGTATTGGGAGGGATTTCATTTCCTTGGCGTTTGATATCATCAATATAATTGACAATATCACTTTTCAAGACAATCTTATCACCAACAATGGCAATAATTTTATCAGCGAGTAGCTTTGCTGATTGTGCCTTAGAAGAAAAGGCCATCGCTACAAAAAACATTAAAGTCAGTATCCTTTTCATGCGCATAATTCAATCACCAAGTTAATGGCTTATTGGTTAAGATAATCCTAATTCGCCTAGGCATATTAGGATTACCTATCCATTTAGAGCGTTCTCTTAACTTCTGTTTCTTCGTAAGCTTCAATTACGTCGCCCACGCGAATATCATTGTAGTTTTTAACGGTCAATCCGCACTCCATACCAGCACTCACATCCTTAGCATCATCCTTGTAGCGTTTCAAGCTGCCCAATTCGGCATTTGCTCCTTCACCTTTAGGGTATTCAACGATACCATCACGGATAACGCGGATTTTACTGTTACGGCTGATTTTTCCATCAAGTACATAACAACCGGCAACTGTAGCCTTATCGAATTTGTACACTTCACGTATTTCAACGTTAGCCACAATTTTCTCTTCAATTTTCGGCTCAAGCATACCTTCCATTGCACTCTTGATATCTTCAATAACTGTATAGATAATAGAATACAATTTGATCTCCACACCTTCGCTTTCAGCAATTTTATTTGCTTGTATTGAAGGACGAACATTGAAACCAATGATGATGGCATCAGATGCTGTTGCCAACAATACATCACTCTCCGTGATTTGTCCCACTGCCTTATGCACCACTTTAATAGCAACCTCTTGTGTAGAAAGTTTCTGAAGTGAATCACTCAAGGCTTCCACTGAACCATCCACGTCACCTTTGATGATGATGTTCAATTCCTTGAAGTTACCCAGAGCCAAACGACGACCAATTTCATCAAGTGTAATGTGCTTCTTCGTTCTGATACCTTGTTCACGAATAATCTGTGCTCTTCTGTTTGCAATTTCTTTTGCATCAGCTTCATCTTCGTATACCTTAAACTTCTCACCAGCTTGTGGTGCACCATTCAAACCAAGAATCAATACTGGACTTGAAGGTGGTATGGTATCAACACGGTGATTTCTTTCGTTCATCATCGCTTTAACCCTACCATAGTATTGTCCGCTTACCACCAAATCTCCTTGGTGCAGGGTACCATTCTGAACAAGGATAGTAGCAACATAACCTCTACCCTTATCCAACGTAGCTTCAATAACCGTACCGGATGCTTCTTTTTCTGGATTTGCTTTCAAATCAAGCATTTCTGCTTCAAGCAATATTTTCTCTAATAACTTATCTACGTTTAATCCTGATTTAGCTGCAATTTCTTGGCTCTGGAATTTACCACCCCACTCTTCTACGAGAATGTTCATGCCAGAAAGTTGCTCATAGATTTTCTGTGGATTAGCACCTTCACGATCAATTTTGTTGATTGCGAAAATCATTGGAACACCAGCTGCCTGAGCGTGGCTGATAGCCTCTTTTGTTTGTGGCATCACGGCATCATCTGCGGCAATAACAATTACAGCAAGGTCGGTCACCTTGGCACCACGCGCACGCATGGCGGTGAAGGCTTCGTGACCAGGAGTATCAAGGAAGGCAATCGACTTTCCATTTGGAAGATCAACATGGTATGCACCAATGTGCTGAGTAATACCACCCGCTTCACCTGCTACTACATTTGCGTTACGGATATAGTCGAGCAAAGAAGTCTTACCATGGTCAACGTGACCCATGATGGTTACAATTGGAGCACGGGGCTTGAGGTCATCAGCATCATCTGCTTCTTCCTCTTCTTCCATTTCCATTTGCTTTTCCATGTCGATGAACTCAACTTCATATCCAAATTCGCCTGCAACCAATTCAATCACTTCAGCATCCAAGCGTTGGTTGATGGATACCATGATACCCAAGCCCATACACTTGCCAATAATATCTGCAAAGCTCACATCCAATAAACTCGCCAACTCACTTACACTGATAAATTCAGTCAGTTGAATTTTATTATCCACTTCACCTTCAGCACCAGCTTCCATTTCCTCGCGCTTCAAGCGGCGTAATTTCGACTTGGTAATTTTGGCTTTTGATCCGCCGCCGCCTGAAAGCTTGGCTTGCGTTTCTTTGATTTTGTTCTGGATTTCTTTTTCGTCAATCTCCTTTACTTCACCTCGCTTAACTGCACGCATTCCCGAACCAGCTCTTGGCGCAGAAGGACGTTGAGGAGCTGGAGCTGATCCTCCTTTTTGAATAGAAGGCTTAGAGCGTTCAATTTCTTTTTTCTCAATTGGAATACGCTTTCTCTTTCTCTTTTCATCAGCAGCTCTACCTCTATCTTCGGTATCAGGTGCTAATTCGATTTTACCTATAATCTTTGGCCCCTCTAATTCTGGTGCCTCAATTTTTACTTTTTCAATGATATCTTGAGCAGGTGGAGCTGTATCAATTGCCTTTTCAACCTCTGGCTCTTGAGCCGAAACAGGTTGAACTTCTTCTTTTTCCTTTACAACAGCATCTTTCTTCTTGGCCGCTCCTTTCTTTGGACGGGTTGATGAATCGAGGTTATCAAGATCAATTTTATCAAGAATTTTTGGACCACCTAATTCAGGAGCCTCAATCTTAACTACTTCTGTTGGAGCTGGAGCTGCAACTGGTGCAGGTGCAGCTTCTACAACCTTAGTCTGTTCTGCTTCAACTACTTCAGCTTTTTTCTTTGTATCTTTTTTAAATACAATCTCTTCTTCATCTTTCTTCTTCTTTGCTTCCGTAGCAGCGCCCTTTGGAATTTCAATGGCGTCGCTCTTTGCTTTTGCGGCCTTGTCTGAAGAAAATTCTTGTTGCAAAGAATGGTACATGTCTTCCGTCAACTTGGATGTTGGCTTCAGATCATCTTTGCTGAATCCCTTCGATACAAGGAAGTCCACCAACGTGTCTTTTCCGATGTTGAACTCTTTGGCCGCAGCCATTAACCTGGGTGTATTTGATTCTGACATTTATCCTCCTTAAGCTTTTATGCTATTTTTCTTTTTGTTGCTTTAATACTGTTGAGACTTAGTCCTTATCAAATTCAGCTCTCAAAATATCACGCAATTCTTCAATGGTCTCTTTTTCTAGATCTGTTCTGCGCTCAAGCTCAGTTGCAGTCAAATCCAACACACTGCGTGCTGTATCACAACCAATTCGCTTCAACTCTTCAATGATCCAACCTTCAATTTCATCGCTGAATTCATCCAAGTCGATATCGTACTCAGCCATTTCACCTTCATTATCTCTGTACACATCAATATTGAAACCTGTCAACTCTTCTGCAAGTTTGATGTTTACACCGCGCTTACCAATGGCCAATGATACTTGATCAGGTGAAACAAAAACTTCAGCACGCTTTCCTTCGTTATCAATGTTCATGCGTGTGATCTTAGCAGGTGTCAAAGAACGTTGAATCAACAACTGAATGTTGTTGGTAAAGTTAATGACATCAATATTTTCATTCTTCAACTCACGAACAATACCATGAATACGGCTACCTTTCATACCCACACAAGCACCTACTGGATCGATACGATCATCGTAGCTTTCTACAGCCACTTTAGCACGCTCACCTGGTTCACGTACAATTTTCTTGATCACAATCAAACCATCAAATATTTCTGGAACCTCAATTTCAAGCAACTTGGCAAGGAAGGATGGATGTGTTCTAGAAAGAACAATAACTGGAGTGTTATTTTTCATTTCTACTTTCTTGATTACAGAACGAATGCTCTCTCCTTTCTTGAAATAATCAGATGGAATCTGTTCTGATTTTGGAAGAATTAGTTCATTGCCATCTTCATCAATCAACAATACTTCTTTCTTCCAAACTTGGTATACTTCAGCATTGATGATTTCACCAGCACGATCGCCATATTTTTTTACAAGTGCATTCTTTTTCAAATCACCAATTCGGCTTGCGAGCGTCTGCTTTGCAGCAAGAATAGCTCTTCTACCAAAATCCATGATATCAACTTCTTCGTACAACTCTTCACCTACTTCGAAGTCAGGCTCAATTTTAATTGCATCACTGTATTCGATCTCCATCAAAGGATTTTCTACTTTTCCATCTTCAACAATCATGCGGTGACGAACAATCTCCAAGTCACCTTTCTCAGTATTTACAATTACGTCGAAACTCTCATCAGAGCCATATTTCTTACGAAGCAAAGTCTTGAATACATCCTCAAGTACTTTCATGAGCGTGGGACGATCGATGTTTTCCGCATCTTTAAAATCCTGGAAGGACTCGATCAAATTGATACTTGCCATAGCCTATCGTTTTTTCTTGTCTGTTTTATTAAAATATGATTTTAACCACTGTTGACTTTATTTCAGAGAATGGAAGCACGTGCTTGACCATCTCTTTCTTTTTCCCTTTCCCCTTCTCTTCTTCTATTTCAATTTCTTGATCACCCACAACCAACAACTTCCCTTCAATTTCCTTCCCTTCATTTGTTGTTACCTCAACCATTCTGCCCAGGTTCTTTCTATACTGACGAGTCAATAACAAGGGCTCATCCACACCCGGAGAAGAAACTTCTAAAGCAAACTCTCCATCATTACACACCCCCTGCTCCACGATTTGTTTGTACAGGGCCCTATTTAGCTTAACGCATTTATCAATCGTAACTCCTTCATCGCCATCCACATACACAGAGATGTTATTGATGGGTCTGATATGGACCCGAACAAGGAAAATAGAAGGATCTGCCTCTAAGAGGACCTCTACTAACTCCTTGATTTTCAATGTTTTTGCTTCGTTCGACATGGTATAGAAATAAAGAAGGGAACGATTCCGTTCCCTTCAATTGTTCCTGTTTCGAATACAAAGATAGAGAAAAAGGGGAAATTGACAAAATAGTTCTTGATCAGACAGTTAACTGACCAGCATCATAAATTACTAATTTGGATTAGTTAACTTCACTTTTAAGACAAATTTGTCTTGAACAAATGCTTAACCGGACTAACTATGTCGGACAACCTGAATGATTTTTACAAAGAAAACAAACGTTTGGTTGCGGATTATTTTGAAACCAGACTCCAAATTTTAAAGCTGACTTCTGTAAGAAGTCTCTCTAGAACGCTCAGCATGCTGATTCTCATCACCCTGATCAGTTTCATGGTGCTGTTTTTTCTGCTTTTCTTGGTGATTGCCTTCTCTTGGTTGATGGCAGATTTGCTGGGAAGTGCTGCTATGGGATTTTTATGTGGTGGCGGAGTTTTTCTACTAATCTTATTATTGGGTGTTGCATTTAGAAAAGCCTTATTCCTTAACCCTTTGATCCGCCTGTTTATCCGGACTGCTACACAGGAGGAGGAAGATGAATTTTATTAAGATGAACAAACGAATCAGAACGATAGAGCAGCTTGATATGACCATTCGTGAATTGCGAATGAAGCAAAAGAGTTTGGAAACCACGCTCGATAATAATTTCCAAAACCTGAAAGGCAATTATTTCAGCATGACACTCAACAGTGTCTTTGGTGGGAAACGCAGCGCAACCAATTTTTGGGCGGATATTGTAAGTCGATTTATGGAAAGCGAAAAACTGCAACAGGGTGTAAGCAATCTTGTTTCCAAAATGGCAGATAAAGTTGGGGATGTACTAAAGGGAGATAAAGAAAAATAAAAGGGATCAGATTTTCCGTTCCTCAAAAAGCTGTCCGCCAGATTTTGCATTTGACTAACTTCGCAACATGTTACGTTATATCTTATTGGGCTTTGCCATTTATTTCGCCTACAGGTTTATTGTAGGATTCGCATGGCCAGTTTACAAAACTACCAAGCAGGTTAGAAAACAATTTGATGCAATGCGTGAGCAGCAAGAGCAATTCACGCAAAGTCAGCAACAACCTGCGCCTGAAAAGAAGCAACCAAAAGTGGACAACGACGATTACATCGAGTTTGAAGAAATCAAAAACTAACCTCTAGTTCTTTTTCCTGCAGGAGTAATCACAATATTTCTATATTCAACGGGACCATGATCACCCTGTAAAAAGATTGGACCTGGCTCTCCTTCTTTGCTATCCAATGCACCTCCAGTAATACCAGGAATGATTTGATCATTGATAATTGTCTTACCATTCGCAACAACAGTCACGCGGCGTCCAATTAAAGTAATATCATATACTTGCCATTCCCCAGCTGGTTTTACTGCCATTTCATTTGGTGTTAGGAAACCATACACACCGCCAAACAAATGAGAGTTCGGCTCTCTACCATAACTATCTTCCACCTGCACCTCATATCTTCCTCTTAAATAAACACCACTATTGCTTCCCTTAGGATAACGCACTTCAATATGCAATTTGAAATCTTCAAATTTTTGATCTGTCATGATGTTAGAACCAGAACGAGGACTTTTCATGACACCATTTTCAACCACCCATTGGTTGTCTTTGGTCTGTGTATGCCAACCAGTAAGATCTTTGCCATTAAACAAAGTGATAGGTGCACCCCATACTGGATTTTGCATTCTCACTAAAGAAGGTGCGCGTTCGCCAACAAAAGGGTGTGTTTCACCTCTATTGTTGCGTATAGTGCCGACTAACTTACCATCCTTTATTTCAGCATTCATCACCAAGTCAATATCAGTCATATCCCATTGTGGAGGGATACTGAAATTCACTTTACCATTTGTAAAATTTACTTTAGCAATGGGCCTTGCGCTTCCGCCCTCTGCAACAAAATGTCCAACCAAAGTGCGAATTCCTGAAAGCTCTACTTCCAACCATGAAGGAACTATTTTATCCCCCTGATCAACAGTTAAGTCCCAACGCCCAATAATAGCTGGTGGTGGTGGAGGTGCAGCATGATCTTGTGCAGTTGCAAAAAAAGAAAAGAGCAAGGCAAAAAAAGTAAATAGTTTTTTCATGATGGCATGTTTATATACCGAATATAAAAAAAAGAAGTGACACTATTCTAACGACCTTTTAGCTACCCTCTTGCATTTTCTAATGCTCTTTCCAATTCATCCATTTCTTGTGGAGTGAGGTAACGCCATTTGCCTGTAGCTAGGGTTCCTAAATGAATGTGCATGATGCGAATCCTTTTTAGTGTTTTCACTTTATAACCAAAAGTCTCACACATGCGACGAATTTGTCGATTCAGTCCCTGTTTCAAAATAATCCTGAAGCGCCTTTGTCCTTCTTGCCTGATGTAACAGGGCTTTGTAACCTCTCCCAGTATACGGACACCAGTTCCCATTTGTTTGATCATCTCATGGGTGAGTTCCTTATCAACTGTAACAACATACTCTTTCTCATTATTATTACTAGAACGTAAAATCTTGTTGACAATATCACCATCATTGGTTAATAAAATCAAACCCTCAGAATCTTTATCCAAACGACCGACAGGAAAAATTCTTTTAGGATGATTCATGAATCGAACGATATTGGTTTTATCACTCATGTCAGTAGTGGATGTTACGCCAATTGGTTTATTTAAGGCTATATAAATGGGACGTTGTTTCGATTTGATTTTTTCACCATCGATGGCAACAATATCACCTGCTTGTACACGAGAAGTAGGCAGTGCGATATCATCATTGATGGTTACTCGTGCATCTTCTACCAGTTTATCCGCTTCCCTTCTGGAACAGAAACCTGAATTACTAATGTATTTGTTAATTTGAATACCCTGGTCGCTATCTTGCTTTTTCATCGAGGATAAAGTTATTATAAACTACATAACTTAGTGTACATGGAAATGAGTGGATTGTTAAAAAAGATTATTGCCTTAACCACGCTACGCAGCAAAGTAGCCAAGGGAATAGAGATTAGTCCCTATACCTATGCCAAAGGTTACCGAGAACTAGCCATTTTAACGAAAAGAAATTTTAAGGATTTTGTTTTAGTAACAGCTGGAATATTTTCTGCAGCATTCGGTTTCAAAGGCTTCTTACTTAGTAATGAATTTGTGGATGGTGGTGCAACTGGTATATCATTATTGATTTCAAATACAACTGGTATTCCACTTTACCTACTCATCATTTGCGTGAACATTCCATTTATTTTTATGGGATACAGGGTGGTGAGTAAGGCTTTTGCTATAAAGACGACATTGGCTATCATTGGTTTAGCCTTAGTTGTTGCAAATGTTGAGTTCCCTAACGTGACAGACGACAATATTTTAGTAGCGGTGTTTGGTGGATTTTTTTTAGGCACAGGTATTGGACTTGCCGTTAGAGGTGGTGCAGTGATTGATGGCACAGAGATATTAGCAATTTTTTTAAGTAGAAAACTAGGAACTACAATAGGTGATATCATCATACTGATCAATATTCTTGTTTTTTCTGCTGCAGCCTATCTCCTCTCAATAGAAATTGCTATGTATTCAATGATTACCTATCTATCAGCATCTAAAATGCTCGATTTCATTGTAGAAGGTATTGACGAGTATATGGGTGTTACTATTGTATCCTCCCATTATAAAGAAATCAGACAGATGATCATTGAAAAAATGGGAAGAGGTATTACTGTTTATAAAGGCGAAAAGGGATTTGGCACAAGAGGTGAGATGGGGGAAGTCAATATTTTATTCACGGTCATCACCCGTTTAGAAATGAACAAACTCAATACAGAAATTCAAACTATCGACCCACATGCATTTGTGGTGATGAACAGTATCAAGGATACCAAAGGTGGTATGATCAAAAAAAAGGCGCTAAAACATTAGCGCCCTCTTAAAACCCATATACCGTTATTATAACTGATTAGCGTGGACTGATTTCATTTTTTCATTTTTCATGATGGTGTATGCAATGATGATCATCAATAGTCCGATAAATTCTGTCACATACAAAACCTCCACATAACCCAATCTTGTAAAACTTCCACCTATACCAGGAAGTATTGCACCAATTGCAATCAAGACATTTCCCCAGAACCTAACACTGGTGCCTGTATTTCTAAAGTATTTTACAGCTGATGCAA
>JACCDK010079440.1_pt1 | contig 11456 bp, 11 predicted proteins | sample 7445871 | NCBI WGS metagenome assembly JACCDK01 (sample SAMN15323436, study PRJNA562643) | freshwater metagenome | isolation source: river surface water | place: USA:Blue River Watershed | collected 2017-08-15
ATACTCCCCTTAATGTTAATTTCTCTTGAAGGGAATTTGATAGGAGAAAGTCCCGATTTCAATAGAATTCGCTGACCATTTTCTCCAGCTATATATGAGGCAAAACCCATGCCTAAACCTTTTGCTCCTTGAAAATTTAACAAATATAATTTGCGGGTCCAAGGGTAGGAATGATCTGCAATATTAGATTGATTCGGTTTTACCCAAGGTTTCCCATCTACAATGCCTTTGGTATGTATTCCTAAAATTTTAACATTTTGGACTTCTTTTTCTATGTCTAAACTTGGTTGTAAAAGCCAATTAACCCCTACAATACCTACAGCATTTTTATTGGCTGCAATAAAACGAATCAATTCTTTAGAGTCTTTCATAGAAAAGACAGCTTTTGAATCTAGTGTGTCAATAGCTAATTTTGATTTCAAAAAGGCTAGCGTACTTGATTCTGGATTTTCGAAAACAATTGCCGAACTCCATTTACTGGACGTTCCTTTTAATTTTGAAGCAAACTGATCAATTGAAATAGCTTCTAAAGCATTTGAATGGTTTGCGATAAAAACAACAGCATCTTCACCGAATTCAGTTATCCTTGGAATGACATTCTTATTCGAATAATATTGCATTTCAGAACGCGATAAATTTCGGGCCAAAATTGCAATTTTTGATTTGTCCTCTTTTAATAAACGTATGATTTCACCTTCTGGCTTTGCAATTAAATTGATTTTGGCATTTTTATATTCGTTTTCAAAAACAGCAACCACATCTTCTACGATAGGTAAAATAGTTTCATCCACTAAAATGGTGGTAGTACCTGTAACTACAGTTTCTTTAGTCTCTTTTGTCAGTTTCGTCCCTAATTCACACGAAACAAAAGTGACCAAAACAAATAAGGCGCCAAATAATTTAATTTTCATACGTAAAGATTATTCTGATGCATTCGCATTGAGTCGATAAAACCGAATAAGAGCATAAACAATTAGAATAACTCCTAATAGAACTCTTCTAGTATAAGGGATCTCAACAGGCATATCTTTCCAAACAAATAATGTCAGGGCTAAAAAAACATACATGAAAAGAAAAACGAGTCCTAAAACAAACAGAAATCTCTGAGACAGGGATTTCTGTTTATAATTTTTAAATATGTTCATGTTAAAATTACTGAACTTTAACAACAATAGGCAATGCAAATTGAGAACGAACGGAACGACCATTGTGAACAGCCGGTTTCCAGTTTGGCATTCTTTTTAGTACTCGGATAGCTTCTTTTCCTGCATCAGGATAACCACCATCACGAATTACTCTGATATCAGTAAATGTTCCATCTTTTTCGACAACAAAGCCTACTAAAACTCTAATTTGAGAAACACCCTCATCAACTTCTGGTGGCGTAAATAAACTGGCAAACTTTTTGTAAAAAGCTTCCATTCCTCCAGGAGGTGCCGCTTGAACTTCAACCGCCACATATACTTTGGTATCTTCAATAACCTCATTACCTTTTTCTCCTTCTCCAGAAGGAACATCGATATTGATATCTCCAGCATTTGGATCTCCTTTTACATCTTTTTGACCTGGATCTGCCGTTTCAAGCTCTTCCACAGTTGGTGGATCTTCATCTCTTACCTTTTCTTTTTCAACCACAACTGGTGGTGGAAACTTCACCTGATCGTTCACCGATTTAGGTGGTTCGGGTGGAGGTGGAGGCGGTAAATCTTCTTTTGGAGGTGGAGGTAATAAAGCAGCTTCAATTACTTTATCATTACTATCCTTGTCTGCTAAAGCTAACTGCTCACTGATAATGTTTTTAATTACCGGTGCAGCAATTACAGTAGCAAAAAAAACAGCTCCAATCAATAACGCTCTCGTAGTTGTTTTTGGATCATGAGCACGCAATTCATAAGCTCCATAAGCTTTGTTGCGTCCTTCAAAAACCATATCAATCCACTCTTGCTGAAATATGTTTAATTTTGACATAATTATAATTTTATTAAGTAGAAAAAGAATTTATTTAGTTAATAATTCTTCTTTTTCTAACATTGCTTTTTCCTCTGGGGTAATATCTACGATTGCATAAGTAGGTACTTTAGTAATTGCAATTTCATCTAATATATCTACTAAATTTCTATAAGTAGATTTTTTACTTGCTTTTACTAAAACGATCAATCCTTTTTCAGAATTACCTTGATACTTTGCTACTACAGATTTAATCTTAGATAATAGTTCTTTACGAATACCATTTTTACCATACCCAACAACCGTTGGCCCTTCGATTGGCTCTTTTGCTAAACCATAATACCAAACCATCTTATTTTTCTCCCCCAAAAGAATCGTTAATGTTCTATCTTCTGAAATAGTTAACTCAACTGGAGGTTGATCTTCAGGAGTTTTATCCGGCATCGCCAAGTTCATGGACTGTGGCTTTGACAACGAAGTGGTAAGCATGAAGAACGTAATCAAAAGGAAGGCCAAATCTACCATCGCGGTCAAATCTACACCAGCATCTTGTTTCTTACTTCTTACTTTTTTGCCTTTACTATCGCCTCCGCCCGTATTTAATTCTGCCATTATATAGTATTATTAAATTAAAAATCTTCGGTTCTAAGACCTGTTACTAAGAAAAACTTGTTCACTTTTTGATCTTGAAGAATATCAATTACTTTTTTAATCGTTGGATATTCTTCTTTCGCATCTCCTTTAATTGCAACTTTCAATTCTTTTTGGTGTAATTCTTTAGTAGCAAAACGAGCTGCTAGAATCCACTCTCTTAATTGATTGTCAATCGAATCATAAGGAATTCCAGATTGAACTCCATCTTTATTGCGCTCATCACTTTTCAGGGAAATCAATCCTTTCAAACTTCCTGCAGGTACTCCAAAACCATCAATTAAAGAAAAACGTTTGGTTTCCTCTTCAGTGAATGATAACTTGTACTTTTCGGCTATTTTACCCAAAGCGTTTGCGCGTACATCTTGACCTACCATACCAAAAAACACCTTTTCTTTACCTACTGTAATGGTTACCAAATCAGTCTCTGGTAATTTAGTTTCACGCGTAGAGGCCGGTGTATCGACCGGAAGTGGTTCTGGTACTTTGGCAGTAGACGTCATTACAAAGAAAGAAAGCAACAAAAAGGCAACATCACACATTGCGGTCATGTCTATTTTTGTACTCTTTTTTGACATTTTTACTTTTGCCATCTTTTTTTAAAATTTTAACTTCAATATTCTAGTAGAATTATTGAAATTTATTAATAATTAACGCTTAAAAATGCTGAATTATGCAGCTTTTCCTTTCATTCTTCTATACGCTTGAGTGATAGCAAAACCAGCCTCATCGATAGAATACGTTAATTTATCAATTTTAGATGTAAATAAGTTATAAGAAATAATAGCCAAAGTAGACGTTCCAATACCTGTAGCTGTATTAATTAACGCTTCAGAGATACCCGTTGCTAAGGCTGCTTGGTCAGGAGCACCTGCCGCTGCTAATCCAGAGAACGCTTTAATCATACCTGATACCGTACCTAATAATCCCATCAATGTACCAATAGATACTAAAGTTGCGATAATGGTCATGTTTTTTTCCAACATTGGCATTTCTAATGACGTAGCTTCTTCTATTTCTTTTTGAATAGTTTCTGTTGCTTTTTCGCTGTCAAAACCTTCTTTTTTAACTTCTTGGTATTTTGTTAATCCTGCTCTAACTACATTAGCTACAGATCCTTCTTGAGCATCACACTCAGCAATAGCCTCATCAACTTTACCTTGAGCTACTAACGATTGTACATTTTTAACGAATTTTTCAACATTAGCTTTTCCAGCTGCTTTTCCAATTACAATAAATCTTTCAATTGAAAAAACTAAAGCCATTAAAAGTAATCCCATCAAAACAGGAACAATAAATCCTCCTTTGTATACCATTCCTAAATAATTTCCTGGTAGTGGATGACCTTCTGGATCGTTGTTTTCAAAATTTGAAGGGTGACCCATTACAAATTTCCAAATTAAAATTCCAATTACAATACAAATTACAATTGTTAAAGCTGCAAATACATTTGAACCTTTAGAGCTTGCTCCGTTTTCAACAGATTCGTTAGATACGTTTGTCATTTTTTTTTAAATTTTATTAGTTTTAAAATGTCGATAATATTGCCAAGACCATGAGTGGTTACTTAACAGGGTCCAAATTTAAATTTTTACTTTGAAAAAAAAAACTTTTTTTATGTTTTTACACCTAATGTTAAGAAATAATAACAATATGTTTACCCACACGTAAAGTTAATGTTAATTCCTTCTTTTTTTAATTCGCATAACTTTAACGCTTTACTTATAAAAACGTAAGAAATTCGGAATTATTGTATCCATAAAATTAACACCACAAAAAGGATAACGACCTCCATAAATTTTCTTTTTCGTTATTTATTGTAATCAAATTTTACCACTATCTTTGAAGTAAAATCAAAAAAAGCAAACGAATGAAAAAATACACCCTCCAAAAATCTCCTTTTATAGTACCAACAATTGATGGTAAGTTAATTGAAGAACACCATGGATTGGTCACAACAAACAATTCGGAAATCTCTATTGCCCATATGATTGCACCACCAGGATGGAGCGAACCGTTTCAAACCCCTAATTTTGATGAATATACTTATATCATAAAAGGGAAAAAACAATTTATAATTGAAGATGAACGCATAATTTTGGAAGCTGGCCAATCGATAAAAATTGAAAAAAATACGCGCATTCAATATTCAAATCCTTTTGATGAACCATGTGAATATATCGCAATTTGCACGCCTGCTTTCAGTATGGACTTGGTAAATAGAGAAGATTAAGAAACGTGCAATAATTCCAGGATTTTATTTTCAACCTGCTCGGAATTCCAAATCGCTTCAATATTGTCCATTTTCAAGACTTCTTGCATAATGGCGTTTTGATAGTCACCTATAGCCAGTGCTTCAGCATAGGGTTGTAGACTAAAGGTAACCCTACTATATAGTGGCATCCATTTTTCGGGGTGCTTATCGGAAAACCATTTTTCAATTTTCTTTTGAAGTAGAAATTTTTCATCGGCCGTTTTTGCACTCATTTCCACAAAATTTCTTCGGGAAAGTTCGGCAATGGCGTCGGCATTTGGTTTTCTTGAAGTTTGATAGGCATTAAATATTTGATGCCAATCATCGCCATATTGCTGCATCATTTCATTAAGTATCGTAATGTCTTCAAATCCAGCATTCATTCCGTGCCCATAAAAGGGAACAATAGCGTGGGCCGAATCACCAATGAGCGCAACTTTGTCTTCAAATGTCCATGGGAAACATTTCATAATTGCCAAATAGCTGTTTGGATTTCTAAAAAAATCACTAACCAAGTCAGGAATAACTGCTTTTGTGTCTGGAAAATAAGTTGCAAAAAATGTAACCAATTTTTCTTCATTTGTTAACGATTCAAATGAGTTTTCACCTTCAATAGGCATAAATAATGTACACGTAAATGAATTATCCAAATTGGCCAATCCCATCAGCATAAAATTTCCTCTAGGCCAAATATGTAAAGAATGAATGTCTATTTTTGGTGAGCCATCTGCATTTGCCGGAATATGCAATTCTTTGTAGCCTATTTTCATAAATTCTTGCGAATAATCAAACATCGATTGCCGTTGCATTCTATGTCTAATTCTAGAAAATGCACCATCAGCACCAAAAACTTTATCATATTTTAAAGCCGTCCATTCGCCTTGTTCCGATTCGCCTTCCCACAAACTAGCGGTTGCTAATGTTACATCCCAAATTTTGCGTTCAAAGAAAAATTCTACACCTTCTGCTTCAGCTAAATCAACCATTTTTCGGTTCAAAACACCACGAGATAAAGAAAAAATTGCCTCACCCTCTTTCCCATAAGATTGATAATTGAGCGACCCGTTTTGAAGGTGAATGGCTCTTTTATCTACAGGTATTCCTATGGTTCTAATCGCTTCATCTAGACCTATATCTTCTAAAGCTTTCCAACCACGATTTGACATTACTAAATTAATAGAACGACCCGAAAACTCCACCGTTCTAATGTCGGGGCTCCTGTCGAAAACATGTACTGTATGTCCGGCTCTTTTCAAGTAGATTGCCAATAGTGTTCCAACTAATCCAGAACCTACAACAGCAATTTTTTGTGGCGTTTGCATGAAGTTAGCATAAAATAGACTGCAAAAATAAACAATAATGCCATTTTGACCCTATTTAGGAAAGTGATTTTATCATTAAATTTAATTTTGTTTAATTATTTTTATTTTTAATTAAACAATTGTACTTTTGAAAAAAAATCCCATGAAAAAAATATCGCTTTCAGAAATCATAAAAATGGACAAAGTACCCCGTCTGAATTTAATTAACAGTGCAACGGGTTATAAATCTGCAAATTTAATTGGTACGTGTTCTGTGGATGGAATTGAAAATGTAGCTATTTTTAGTAGTGTCACGCATCTTGGCAGTGAACCCCCACTAGTTGGATTTATATTACGCCCAACTACCGTACCTCGAGATACCTATAAAAATATAAGGGAAACTGATTTTTTTACCATAAATCACATTACGGAAGAACTAATTGCCGATGCACATCATACTTCTGCCAATTACGAACAAGGTGTCTCTGAATTTGACGAAACAAATCTCACTTCAGAATACAAAGACTCATACAAATGTCCCTTCGTAAAAGGCAGTCCAGTGCAATTGTTGTGCAAATATGTCAATGAATACTATTTAAAAGAAAATGATTGCATACACATTATCGCCTCAATTGAAGCCATTTATGTCGCTGAAGAATTGCTACAAAAAGATAATTGGGTGCAATTGGACAAAGGAAATGTTGTTGCGATAAATGGATTAGACGGTTATGCGTTGCCCAAATTGATCGATCGTTTTGAATATGCGCGACCTAAGCAAAAAAGTAAATCAATGCTTAGAAATGGCGCATAAAAAAATAAACCTTGCAGAAAAAATTTGCAAAACCTGCCAACTTCCTTTCTCCTGGCGCAAAAAATGGGAAAAAAACTGGGAAGAAGTATTGTACTGCAGTGATAAATGTAGGAAAAAGAAGAATTGATATATAGATATTCGGATGTTCGGATATTTGGATGTACGTAAAATAGAACGTAAACCATCCGAAAATCTAGAATCAAAAAATCAAAAATCTAAAAAATGAACGGATTGGTTTGGTTTAGAAACGATTTACGCACGAATGACAATCATTCGTTATACAATGCCTGTGTAGAAAATGAAAAAGTTATTGGTGTTTATTGTTTAGACCCTCGCCATTTCGAAATTACACCCTATGGATTCAAGAAAACTGAAAAATATAGAACCCATTTTTTATTAGAAACAATAACCGAATTACATCAAAATTTAGCCGAGAAAAACATTTCATTATTGGTTTATTTTGGTTATCCTGAAAAAATAATACCTGAAGTTGTTGCCAAACATCAAATTAACACCTTATACTTACAAACAGAATGGACACAAGAAGAACAAGATGTTTCAAATAATGTTAGAAATCTTATTCCAACGGTGAAATGGGAAACCCATTACGACCAATTTTTATTTCATCCTGATGATGTGCCTTTTGAAAATTGGGAAAAAATTCCCGAGGTGTTTACTGAATTCCGAAAATTATTGGAAAAGAAAATTCGGGTGCGACCTACTGTTACTATATCAGCCAAACCAAATACTAATTTAACGGATGAAACAACGCTTATTCCAACTTTAGCAGATTTAGGTTTTGAATCGATTCAACAACACCATAATACGGCATTTCCATTTAAAGGAGGTGAAAATCAAGCCAAAAATCGCATAAAAACGTACTTCTGGGAGACTAAAAAACTGGCCGTTTATAAAAAAACTCGCAATGGTTTGATTGGAAAAGATTATAGTTCGAAACTATCCGCTTGGCTAGCAAATGGGAGTATTTCGCCACGAACAATCTATTGGGAAGTACAACAATTTGAAAAAAATGTAGTCAAAAACGAAGATACCTATTGGTTGATTTTTGAATTGATTTGGCGCGATTATTTCAAATATATTTCACTAAAACACGGCAATAAAATTTTTCAATTGAACGGCATTTTGCAAAAAGAATATCCTTGGAACCAAAATACAAAAGCATTCCAGCAATGGACATACGGCAGCACACCCGAACATTTTGTGAACGCCAACATGATTGAATTACAAAAAACCGGTTGGATGAGCAATCGCGGTCGACAAAATGTAGCGAGTTATTGGGCAAAAGAATGGGAACAAGATTGGCGCATAGGTGCTGCCTATTTTGAAAGCATGTTGATCGATTACGATGTGCACAGTAATTACGGCAATTGGATGTACAACGCGGGTGTCGGAAATGATCCTCGCGACAGAAAATTCAATATTAAACGTCAAGCAGAGCTGTATGACAAAGACGGAAAATTTCAGAAAATGTGGTTAACTCCTGAATTATTTTAGATGAAAACACTTCGATTACTTTTGGGCGACCAACTCAATTTGGAACATTCTTGGTTTGAAGAAGTCAATCCGAATGTGGCGTATGTAATGGCAGAAATGCGTCAGGAAACCGATTATGTGAAACATCACATTCAAAAAGTGGTAGCATTTTTCTTATCGATGCGCAATTTTTCGGAGGAATTGACAAAACAAGGTCATAAAGTGATTTATTATAAAATTTCGGATGCGAATAATCCACAAAATCTAGAAACTTTGATTTTGGATTTGGTTCAAAAGAATAAAATTGAGCAATTTGAATACCAATTTCCCGATGAATATCGCTTGGACGAACAATTGAAATCTATTTGTAAAAAACTTGCTGTTCCCACAAAAGCTGTCGATTCGGAACATTTTTATACGACTAGAAATGAATTGGCCGATTTTTTCAAGGGGAAGAAGCAACTATTGATGGAAAGTTTTTACCGCATGATGCGCAAAAAACATGGTGTATTAATGGTTGGCGATCAACCGCTAGATGGAAAATGGAATTTTGATCACAACAACCGCAATCAATATAAAAACGAAGTTCCGATTCCATTTCCTTTGGAATTTCATCAAAATGTATCCGAAATTGTTACCGAAATTGCCACGCAAAACATTACCACTATTGGAACAATTGATGTAGAAAATTTCAATTGGCCAACTTCAAGAAACGAAAGTTTGCAATTGATGGATTATTTCTGTGCACACTTATTGGCGCACTTTGGAACGTATCAAGATGCCTTGTTTAGTGGCCATAAATTTCTGTTTCATTCGCGTTTATCGTTTGCAATGAATTCTAAAATGATCAGTCCGAAAGAAGTTGTTGCTGCTGTGATTTCGTATTATTTTCAAAATCAAGAAACGATTGAATTGGCGCAAGTAGAAGGTTTTGTGCGACAAATTATTGGTTGGCGCGAATATGTTAGAGGAATTTATTGGAAAGAAATGCCCAATTATGCCCAAATGAACGTTTTAGAAAACTACAATCCGCTACCAGAATTCTTTTGGACCGGAAAAACCAAGATGAAATGCCTACAACATTCGATTTCTCAAAGTTTATCGGAAGCGTATGCGCATCATATTCAGCGGTTGATGGTTATTGGTAATTTTTCTTTGTTGGCACAATTACATCCTGACGCAGTGGATTCTTGGTATTTGGGTGTTTACATTGATGCGATTGAATGGGTAGAAATGCCCAATACTAGAGGAATGAGTCAGTATGCTGATGGTGGAATTGTAGCAACTAAACCGTATGTTTCTTCGGGAAGTTATATCAATAAAATGAGCAATTATTGTGGCAATTGTCATTATAATGTGAAAGATAAATTGGGCGAAAATGCGTGTCCGTTTAACAGTTTGTATTGGCATTTTTTGGACGAGAAAAAACAGCATTTTGCCAACAATCAAAGAATGAGCATGATGTTAGCCTTACTGAGAAAAATGAAACCCGAAGAATTATCGGCGACGAAAGAAAAAGCAATTTCGATTTTGGAGGATATGGGGAGTTTTTGAATTCATTGTCATTTTGAATTTGCTTCGAAATTTGCATTACCTATACCTATTTTGATATAATGAAATAAACTAACGATTTTTTGGAAATGTAGAGTATTAATAAATTACTCAAACGTAATTTACGAAAATAAGTTTTTTTTGAGTGGTTTAATTTATTTTACGATATTTTTCATTAGATATTTGTTCTGTCCATCCCATTGGAATTAGAAATACACCTCCTGAACGATGTTCATTTATTATAACCTCAAGATTTCCATTTTCGTCATTTTTAAGACCTAATTTATAAACATCTAATGCACCTATTAAATATGGAATCAAAATTGTTTTAACATTTTTGTTTTTAAGAATTATAAAATCAGATTTTCTTTTATACCTATAAACTTTAGTATTAAATATTTTATCCTCTCCATTTATTTTATTAATTCTTAAATGACTGTTATCAATAATTTGTATTTCGAATTTATAATTAGCAATTTCCTCATAGTCAAGTGTGTCTTTTATTAATTGACGATTCAATAAAGCCATAAAATTATGATTATGATTTGATGAACTTTCAATTGAATGAGCTAAATATTTTCCATTCAATTCTGCTATTTTATAGCTAATTTTTTTTTCTGAAGAACAAGAAAAAAGAAAAATGGAAAAGATTAAATATAAAAAGATGCTAATTATTTTCATGATTTGTGCTTCGTTATTAAAAGTAATTATCGACAATCATTATAAGAAACTGAAACAAGTTCAGTTTGACAAAATAGCTGATCAGTTTATTTATTGAATTTTATCTTATTCCCTACATTCATTTTTTGCGATTTTGCAAAAGCACCACACATGTGGAACAACATTCTTGCGCCTACGTTTCCATCCCAATCGTCATCACCTGGTGCTACTTCTACCAAATCAAATCCGATGATTTCTTTATCGGTTGCAGCTAAGCGACTGAACAAATAAGCCGCTTGCTCAAATGAAAATCCGCCTGGAACTGGCGTTCCTGTGTTTGGGCAATACCAAGGATACATGCCGTCAATATCAAATGAAATGCAAACCTTATCGGGTAATGAAGCGATAATTTGGTCGCATTGTTGTTGCCAGGTTTTGCCTTCAAAAGCTTCTTGTTTTAAATCCATATCAGTATGCACTAAAACCCTATCTTTTAAAGCTACTTCCACTTCTTGCTCACAAAAATCGCGAATCCCTACTTGCACAATTTTAGAAATCTGTGGAATTTGTAACGCATTATACATAATTGAAGCGTGCGAATACGTAAATCCTTCGTATGCAATACGTAAATCCATGTGCGCATCTAAATGTAAAATTCCGAAATTATCATATTTAGTAGCTAACGCTTGATAATAACCTAACGGCGTTGAATGATCACCACCTAAAAGTACTACTTTTTTACCTTGGTTCATCCAATGCAACACGCGCTCTTTTACTTCCTGATGCA
>JACCDK011196282.1_pt1 | contig 11448 bp, 8 predicted proteins | sample 7445871 | NCBI WGS metagenome assembly JACCDK01 (sample SAMN15323436, study PRJNA562643) | freshwater metagenome | isolation source: river surface water | place: USA:Blue River Watershed | collected 2017-08-15
CTGCACCTCGTTGCACATGCAGGCGCCGGTGCAGATTTAACCGCGGAATTTACAGTTACCGAAAATCACCAAGGAGCTCCAGGGTTGGCGCACGGCGGTTTGTTATCTCTGGCATTTGATGAAGCGCTCGGAAAGCTGATGTGGTTGATCCGTTCTCCGGCAGTCACTGCGCGACTAGAAACAGATTTTCTAAAGCCCGTACCAATGGGAACAACGCTGCACATCACTGCAAGAATTACTGGACAGGTAAACCGCAAGGTTTACACCGCAGCGGAAGGTCGCCTCGGTGGACCAGATGGCGAGATCGCAGTTAAAGCAGCAGCGCTCTTTGTCATTGTTCCTATGTCGCATTTCTTAGAAAATGCACCAAAGGAATATCTTGAACACATCGCAAAGACGCCAGAAATTTTGGCATTTGTTGATCCAGAATTTGAGATCAATCCGTAATGAGCGTTCAAGTACTCGTAACCCGGTTAGATCCCGATCTCCCGCTTCCTAAATATGCCAAGGGAGGCGACGCGGGTGCAGATATCGTCTCGCGCATCGATGTGACACTGGCCCCGGGGGAGCGAACTCTTGTGCCAACAGGAATCTCGATCGCACTTCCTGATGGTTATGTTGCCTTGGTGCACCCAAGATCGGGGTTGGCAATTAAACATGGCGTAACTATGGTCAATTCTCCGGGCACCGTTGATGCCGGATTCCGTGGCGAGCTTCAAATAATATTGATCAATCACGATCCAAAAGAAAGTGTCTCATTTAAGCGGGGCGATCGGATCGCACAGTTAGTTATTCAAAAAGTTGAACGCGCAGATTTCTTAGAGGTAGAAAGCCTGCCTGGTTCTGGCCGCGGCGCTGATGGTTTTGGTTCGACGGGGCGTTCATGAGTAATCCAGAGCAACACGAAGACAAAGCCAAAGTTCTTGCTGCATTTGGTGGCAAGAAAGGTTTAATCGATTCGGGTATTCCTTCCGTAATCTTCTTACTCGTCTTTAACATTTCTGATCAACTGCAGACTGCACTTATTGCATCTGTTGGCGTATCTCTGGTTTTAACAATCATCCGTTTGGCGATGCGCGAGACAATTCAACACGCAGTCTCTGGACTAATTGGCTCGCTAATTTGTGCCTGGTTTGCTAATCGCACCGGTAACGCCAGCGATTTATACATTCCAAAGTTATTGACCAACTTGGGTTATGGCAGTGTTTATTTGATTGCCAACTTAGCCGGTTGGCCGATACTTGGGCTACTGCTTGGACCGATTCTTGGCGAGAACCTGCACTGGCGCAAAGATCCAGCGCGCGCCCGCGCCTATAAGCGAGCTAGTTGGCTCTGGGTTGGCATGTTCTTCTCACGCATCGCAGTGCAGTATCCGATTTATCGAAGCGGGAATGTAAATCTACTTGGCACCGTAAATCTGGCGATGGGCTATCCATTATTTCTAGCAACCGCATATGGGTCTTGGATGATATTGAGGGCAGTTCCTACAACCAAAGTTGAAAGTTAAGTAATTACTGATCAATAAAGCAAGATTTGATCAAGCTTTCAGCAGTTGCTGAGGCTACAAAGAGAAGTTCGTCTCCAGCGCTAAAAACATCGGTTGGCGTCGGAGTGATAACTCGTCCATCGCGCACGATTGCGGCAAGAGATGCATCATCGGGAAGCGTTATCTCCTCGACTGTCTTTCCGATGCACATTGAAGAGTCAGGAAGTGTTAGTTCAACTAAATTCGCTTGGCCCTTTCGGAAAGAGAAAAGACGAACTACATCGCCAACGCTGACCGCTTCTTCGACGAGCGCTGAAATAATTCGCGGCGTTGATACCGCAACGTCTACGCCCCATGATGAATCAAAGAGCCATTCGTTCTTTGGATGGTTAATGCGAGCTACAACGCGTGGCACTCCGTATTCGGTCTTTGCCAATAGTGAAGCGACCAGGTTTACCTTGTCATCGCCGGTAGCGGCAACCAACACCTGGCAATTATTTAGAACTGCCTTATCGAGTGATGTAATTTCACAGGCATCGGCCATCAACCATTCAGCATCAGGAACTGATTCCATCTTTAACGCTTTGGGATCGCGGTCGATCAAAAGTACTTGGTGGCCATTATCAAGAAGTTCACGCGCAATAGCGCGTCCTACATTTCCAGCACCGGCGATAGCAATTCTCATGAGTGGTCCTCCGGTGAGCGAGCCAAGATCGCCTCAACTGCCGCGATATCTTCAGCGCGCACTGTTACGTGCATCAGATCGCCTTCTTGTAAGACGGTGTGCTCATCTGGAATCAATCCTTCTGCCAGGCGAGTTAGAAATGCTACGCGCGCATCGATTGCTAATTCAATTTCAGCGATCGGGCGTCCGAACCAATCTTTATGAGGATGCATTTCGCAGAGTTGAATCGTTCCGCTGGCATCGCGCCATTCAGAGCGTGAGCCTTCTGGGACAAGACGACGCAAAATCTGATCAGTTGCCCAAATAACGGTAGCAACAGTAGGAATTCCTAAGCGTTGGTAAATCTCAGCGCGTCCTGGGTCATAGATACGAGCAACCACATTTGCTACGCCATACGTTTCACGAGCAACACGTGCCGCCAAAATATTTGAGTTATCTCCATTGCTCACCGCAGCGAATGCATCGGCAGTTTCAATTCCTGCTTCGAGCAAGGTATCGCGATCAAAGCCAACGCCCGCAACGGTGCGACCTTTGAAATCAGGTCCCAGACGACGGAAAGCTTCGCGAGATTGATCGATAATCGCAACTGAATGTCCGGCAGCCTCGAGTTCGGTCGCCAAAGAGGAACCAACTCGACCGCATCCCATGATCACGACGTGCATAAGGTTTAACTTACCACCCTTAGGCTTGGGTGTATGGCGATAGATGATGCTCGAATCGAAAAAACGGAACGAAAAGCCGAGCTATCTGTCGGTCAGCGCTTTGTAGTCACAATAGAAAAGATCGCCCACGGCGGCCATTTCATCGCACGTCATTTGGGAGCGGTGATCTTCGTACGCCATGCGATTCCTGGAGAAAAAGTAGAAATAGAGATCACAAGTACTGGATCTTCATTTAATCGGGCAGATGTTGTGCAGGTTATTCAGGCATCCAGTGATCGCGTAAGTGCTCCTTGTCAGTTTGCACACCGCAGCGGTTGCGGTGGTTGCGACTTCCAACATATTTCGTTGGCTCGGCAAAGAGCGTTAAAGGGCGATGTCATCACGGAACAATTTGCGCGGATCGCCAAGAAAGAACTACGTGTTGAAGTAGAGGAAGTTGCTGGCCCACTCGGTTATCGAACTCGTTTTAGCGCAGTCACAACGCGTGATGGCTCGCTCGGATTTCGCCAGGCGCGTAGCAATAAAGTAGTGCCTGTCTCAGATTGCCGAATTTTGCAGCCAGAGATCAATTATCAAGAGTTAAGTAATCGTAAATGGAAAGGCGATCTTCAAGTAGAAGTCTCCTTCTCTTCAACTGCCGAACGCACTATTGCAACAGGATACTTGCGCGAAGATTCACCAGTAAGAACTTCGGAAGGACCTGATGTTGCAACTTATAACGTTAACGGTTTTGCTCTAGAAGTTTCGCAACGTTCTTTCTGGCAGAGCCACAAGGAAGCGCCACGAGTATTAACAGATGCAGTTTTGAACTTTGCTCAAGTTAGTAGTGGAGATTACTTACTTGATTTATACGGGGGAGTTGGGCTTTTCACCTCACAGCTTTTAGGCCTTGTAGGCGAAGGTGGAAGAATTGATCTTGTTGAGGGCAGCAAATCGGCCACCGGCGATGCGCTACGAAATTTTACAAACTTTTCAAATGTAGGAGTTCATACAGGTGATGTAGAAAAGATACTCCCTCGATTCTCCAAAGCTGATGTGATAGTTCTTGATCCACCACGTGAAGGCGCCGGTAAAAGCGTGGTTGCATCGATGGTTTCGTTAAAACCGCGGGCGATTGTTTATGTTGCTTGTGACCCCGCAGCCCTTGCCAGAGATACCGCGTACCTTGAGTCCTCTGGGTATGCACTCACTCAGATCCGTGCCTTTGATCTCTTTCCAATGACGCAACACATCGAATCTGTTGCGCTTTTTCAGCCAGTTAAGGTATCTTGACGTCAAGATAAATCAGCGAGGGATAAACGATGAGCAAAAATTCATTAGGCGCCAAGAAGAATTTAAACGTTGGCGGAAAAGATTTTGAAATCTTTGATATCTCCAAGATTGAGGGCGCATCTAACCTTCCCTTCTCACTAAAGGTCTTACTCGAAAATTTGCTTCGCACCGAAGATGGCGCAAATATCACTGCAGATCACATCAAAGCTCTTGCGCAATGGGATCCATCGGTAGAGCCAGATACAGAAATTCAATTCACGCCTGCGCGCGTAGTTATGCAGGACTTCACCGGAGTGCCATGTGTTGTAGACCTAGCGACAATGCGCGAAGCAATTGTTGAACTCGGGGGAGATCCAGCCAAGGTAAATCCACTCGCACCTGCCGAGTTGGTTATCGATCACTCTGTTATTGCTGATGTCTTCGGAACAAAAGACTCTTTCGAACAGAACACAGATATTGAATATGAGCGCAATCGTGAGCGTTATCGCTTCCTGCGTTGGGGCCAAGGCGCCTTTGATGAATTTAAGGTTGTTCCACCCGGAACCGGAATTGTGCACCAAGTAAATATTGAATATTTAGCGCGCGTAATCATGACTCGCTCCGTAAATGGAGTTCTCCGCGCATACCCAGATACTGTGGTCGGAACCGATTCACATACAACTATGGTTAACGGACTCGGAGTTCTTGGTTGGGGCGTCGGCGGTATCGAGGCAGAAGCAGCTCTACTTGGCCAGCCAGTATCAATGTTGATTCCACGTGTAGTTGGATTCAAGTTAAGCGGCGCTCTTCCAGTTGGAACAACGGCAACTGATATGGCGCTCACCATCACCGAGATGCTTCGTAAGCATGGCGTTGTCGGTAAGTTCGTTGAATTTTATGGCCCAGGAGTTGTTGCCGTTCCAATGGCGAACCGAACAACGATTGGAAATATGAGCCCAGAATATGGTTCAACATGTGCGATCTTCCCAATTGATGATGAAACACTTCGCTACTTACGCTTAACAGGTCGCAGCGAAGATCAAGTTGCTTTGGTCGAGCAGTATGCAAAAGCGCAGGGAATGTGGCATGACCCATCAGTTAGCCCACGTTATTCCGAACATATTGAGCTAGATCTTTCAACAGTTGTTCCATCAATCTCTGGACCAAAACGTCCACAAGATCGCATCTCGCTAAGTGCTTCAAAGTCTTCATTTGAAAAAGTCCTTCCTACTTATTTCACCGACAAGACTGGCAAAGAGGCTTACCCAGTTAATGTAGGCACAAAAGCAACAACGATTAAGAATGGCGACGTTGTAATCGCCTCGATCACATCTTGTACAAATACTTCAAACCCTTCAGTAATGATTGGAGCTGCTCTTCTTGCCAAGAAGGCGGTAGAACGTGGGCTAACTTCTAAGCCATGGGTTAAGACAACCCTTGCCCCGGGATCAAAGGTTGTTACTGATTACTACGACCGCGCCGGCCTAACCCAGTACATGGAAGCGCTTGGCTTTAACTTGGTTGGCTATGGCTGTGTTACCTGTATCGGTAACTCTGGTCCGCTTCCTGTTGAAATTAGTAAATCGGTAAACGAGCACGACCTCGCAGTTACCGCGGTTCTCTCAGGAAACCGTAACTTTGAAGGTCGCATCAGCCCAGATGTGAAGATGAACTACCTCGCTTCACCACCACTAGTTGTTGCCTATGCTCTAGCCGGAACTATGAACCATGACTTCGAAAAGGATTCACTTGGCACCGATAAGGATGGCAAGGAAGTTCTACTTGCTGAGATCTGGCCAAGTGCGAAAGAGATCCAAGATGTAATTGATTCTTCGATCTCATCCGAAATGTTTAAGAAAGATTACGCAACTGTCTTTGATGGTGATCACCGCTGGAAGTCTCTCGACACTCCAACCGGAAAAACTTTCGAATGGGATGCGCAATCAACTTATGTTCGCAAACCTCCATATTTCGATGGCATGCCTTCGCAACCAAAGCCCGTTACTGACATTGCAAACGCGCGTGTTCTCGCGATCCTTGGGGATTCTGTAACAACAGATCACATTTCACCTGCAGGAAATATCAAAGCTGATTCACCTGCTGGTAAATATCTTGAGGCACACGGAGTAGCTCGTGCTGACTTCAACTCATATGGCTCACGTCGTGGAAACCACGAAGTAATGATCCGTGGAACATTTGCCAATATTCGTTTGAAGAATATGTTGCTCGATGGCGTGGAAGGCGGCTTTACTCGCAACTTCCTAGATAACGGAGCGCAGTCAACTATTTACGATGCCTCTGTTGCATATCAAGCTGCAGGAGTTCCACTCGTTATCTTGGCCGGAAAAGAGTACGGATCCGGTTCATCACGTGACTGGGCGGCAAAGGGAACCGCGCTACTTGGAGTTCGCGCGGTTATCGCGGAAAGTTTTGAACGCATTCACCGCTCTAACTTGATCGGCATGGGAGTACTTCCATTGCAATTCAAGGATGGCGAGAATGCGCAGAGCTTAGGACTTAAGGGCGATGAAACATTTGCGATCTCTGGAATCACTGAGCTAAACGGTGGCGGAATTCCTAAAGAGGTAACTGTTACTGCAGGGGATAAGACATTTACAGCCAAGGTGCGAATCGATACACCTGGCGAGGGCGATTATTATCGCCATGGCGGGATCATGCAGTATGTACTCCGTCAGCTACTTCAGTAGCTGCGCGTTTAAATGGATCTCTTCCGGCTTAGTACTCGCATAAATATCGCGTAACTACTGCACCTTAACTAGACTAAGCACGTGCTCGAGTCGATTAAAGGTCCCGCAGATGTTAAGGCGATGGATCGCGCCCAACTTGAAGCGTTAAGTTCGGAGATTCGTAAGTTCCTGGTCGAAAAAGTCTCTAAGACCGGCGGCCACCTTGGACCTAACCTCGGCGTCGTTGAACTAACTCTGGCGATTCACCGCATCTTTGATTCACCACGCGATGTCGTACTTTTTGATACTGGCCATCAATCTTATGTACATAAAATTCTTACCGGTCGGGCTGGCGACTTTGATGGTCTTCGCCAACGCGGGGGAATAGCTGGTTATCCAAACCGCTCAGAGAGCGATCACGACGTTATTGAAAATTCTCATGCTTCTACGGCGCTTTCGTGGGGCGATGGAATTTCATATGGTTTCTCGCGCACCGGCCAAAGCGATCGTCACGTCGTTGTTGTTGTTGGTGATGGCGCACTCACGGGCGGAATGTCTTGGGAAGCCCTGAACAACATCGCAGCTACCGAAGAACGCAATTTAGTAATTGTTGTAAACGATAACGAACGTTCATATTCACCAACTATCGGTGGGTTGGCAACCTATCTTTCAACACTTCGCGTTACCCGCGGATATGAACGCTTTTTGGATTGGGGTAAAGAGTTTTTACATAAGACGCCAGTTGTTGGAACGCCGATCTATGAAACTCTTCACGGAATGAAGAAGGGCATAAAAGATATCGTCGCCCCACAAGGAATGTTTGAAGACCTAGGTTTGAAATATATGGGTCCTATAGATGGACACGATATCGCTGCGTTAGAAAAAGCTCTGGCTAAAGCCAAGGAATATGGCGCACCAGTACTGGTACACGCGATAACCGAGAAGGGTCGCGGCCACCAACCAGCAGTTGCCGATGAAGCGGAAAAGTTTCATGCTGTTGGAATCGTTGACCCCGAGACAGGTACTCCGCTTTCCAAGAGCGTTACCAGCTGGACAAAAGTTTTTTCAGAAGAGTTGCTTGCACTTGGTCGTGAACGTAGCGATATCGTCGCAATTACCGCTGCGATGCTCGGTCCGACAGGTTTAGATAAATTCGAAAAGGAATTTCCAGAACGCACCATCGATGTCGGTATCGCCGAACAACATGCCGTCACAAGTGCGGCAGGTATGGCTTATGCAGGTCTGCATCCGGTTGTCGCCCTTTATTCCACCTTCTTAAACCGCGCCTTTGATCAATTGCTATTGGATGTGGCTTTGCATAAAGCAGGGGTCACATTTGTTTTAGATCGCGCCGGAATTACGGGCGATGATGGACCTTCACACCACGGAATCTGGGATCTGGCCATTACCGGCATTGTGCCAACGATGCACGTTGGTGCACCGCGAGATGAATCTCGCTTACGCGAAATTTTGCGCGAAGCGGTTGCGATTTCTGACGCGCCTTCAATGTTGCGTTTTCCAAAAGGAGCGATTCAAAGTGATATCCCTGCCTTTGAACGTCGTGATGGAATCGATGTTCTTTATCGCGGTGAAAGTGCAGATGTTCTGCTGGTGAGCATTGGTGCGATGGCTGCTATCGCCGTAGAAGCGGCATCAATGGCTTATCGTGAAGGAGTTGGCGTTACCGTTATCGATCCACGTTGGGTAAAACCGCTCCCAGTTTCACTTGTCACAATGGCCCAGCGATATAAGAGCGTGGTTGTACTTGAAGATGGAATTAAGCATGGCGGAATTGCAAGCTCAATTTCAGAGATGTTCCGCGAAGCTGGGCTAACCACATCGATTCATTCGATTGGTATTCCGCTGGAGTTTATTGAATATTCCAAGCGAGCAGAGATCATGAACGATCTGGGGATTACAGCACAGCACATCGCACGAAGTATCGTGGAATGGAATAGCGCCCACTCTGAATCAAACTTGGCAGAATCAAATTTGGCTGGTTCGGCTATGGCAAAGATGCAATACCCGGTGCATGAAAACGCTGACCACAAACCGAATCGCTAATTCCTTCGCGATCTAGGTAAGGCAAGATTCCGCCGAGATGCATCGGCCAACCTGAACCCATCAACATGCAGAGATCGATCTCAGCAGCTGAAGAAACCACGCCTTCATCAAGCATCATGCGCGCCTCTGTTGCAAGCGCTTTAAGAGCGCGTTCGCGAACTTGTTCTGCGGTAGATGGCTTATCGCCCTGCTTGATCAAAGCAACTGCTTCTGGATTGGCTGAAACTTTTCCATCTCCACCCTTTACGTAGAAGTTGCGAACCTTGGCAGCGACCATGGCCTGCATTGTTGGTGAGATGCGATAGCGCGGTCCGAGATTTTCATGCAGAGTTTCGGATACGTGTAGCGCAACGCCTGGACCGACTAGATCCAATAGTTCAAATGGCGACATTGGGAAGCCGATACTGCGCATCGCATTGTCAGCAACTTCTGGAGAAGTTCCTTCATCAACTGCATCTGTGACTTCACCCATGAAACGGGTTAATAGACGGTTAACCACAAAACCAGGAGCATCTTTACAGATGATCATAGTTTTCTTTAGATCTTTACCAACACTAACTGCAGTTGCTGTAGTTGCATCATCTGTCTTTGAGGTACGAGCTACTTCAAGAAGTGGCATTACTGCAACCGGATTGAAGAAGTGGAATCCGATGACGCGCTCTGGGTTCTTAAGCCCTTCGCCCATGCGTTCAACTGAAAGTGATGAAGTATTGGTTGCCAAAACACATTCGGGGGAGACGATTGTTTCGAGTTTCTTAAAGAGCTCCTGCTTAAGGGAGAGCTCTTCAAAAATTGCTTCAATAATGAAATCACAACCAGCAAAGGTATTTTGATCGGCAGAACCGCTAATTAGTAGAGAAAGGCGGCGTGCAGATTCTTCACTCATCCGCTTCTTCTCAACCAACTTTGCCAGTTCGTTCTTTACCCAGGCAACTCCTTTGTCGGCGCGCTCTTGATCGATATCAGTCATAACAACTGGGCATTTCAAATTACGAAGGAGAAGAAGTGCGAGTTGAGAGGCCATTAGCCCAGCGCCAACAACGCCTACCTTGGTTACCTTGCGACCTAGCGCTGGTTTAGGTGCACCTTCAACTTTCTTGCGCTTCTTCTGAATCAAATTGAAGGCATACAGAGATGCGCGAAGTGGATCTGACATCGTTAGATCAGCTAACGCTTGATCTTCGGCATCAAATCCGGCGCCGCGAGTATTTGTACGAGCTGCAGCAATAAGTTCAAGGGCGCGCATAGGGGAAGCGATTTCAGCGCCTCCGTATTTCTTAAGTGCCGCTGCCTTACCTGTTGCTAGCGCAGAATCCCAAGCGGGATCGTTTGAATAATCCTTACGTTCGACCTTGGTAGCACCGCTTAAAACCTTCGCCGCAAAATTTACAGAGCGTTCCAGGAAATCTGCTGGCTCGTAAACGGCATCGACGACGCCGAGTGCGAGGGCATCTTTAGCCTTCATCATGGTGTTGTTATTTAGCGCATTGAGCATGATTACCTGAACCGCGCGTTCTGGCCCGATTAACTTAGGCAAGATGGTAGCTCCGCCCCATCCTGGAACTAAACCTAAGAAAACTTCTGGCAGAGCGGTGAAGGCAGTTGATGCAAGTGTGCGATAGTGGCAATGCAATCCAACTTCGAGGCCACCGCCAAGTGCTAGACCATTAATAAATGCAAAGGTTGGAATCCCGCATTCATCTAAGCGGCGGAAGACATCGTGCCCGAGTTTTCCAATTGCCAGTGACTGGGAACGCTCTGATAGGTATGAAAGCGCAGAAAGATCCGCGCCGGCTGCGAAGATAAATGGCTTGCCGGTAATCGCAATAGCAGCAGGGGAGCGACCGATTGCATCTGTAATTGCAGCATCCAAAGCCATGAGAGATTGCGGACCAAAGGTGTTTGGACGAGTGTGATCAAGTCCGTTATCTAAGGTAATCAAGGCGAGAGATCCGGTAAATCCAAATGGAGTCAGATCAACATCGCGAACTAGTGCGTTGGTGACAACTTCTTCAGGAGCGCCTTCAGGTAATTTGATTTCGGTAGTCATTACTTTGAACCTCCAACAAAGTGTGGGTTTTCCCAGATAACGGTGCCGCCCATGCCCAGACCGATACACATAGTTGTAAGTCCATAGCGAACTTCTGGGTGCTCTTCAAAGGCGCGCGCCAGGTTAAGCGCTAAACGAATTCCGGATGATGCAAGTGGATGTCCAACAGCGATTGCACCGCCGTAAGGATTTACTCGTGGATCATCATCGGCGATACCAAAGTGATCAAGGAATGCGATTACTTGTACTGCAAATGCTTCATTAACCTCAAAAGCTCCGATATCAGAAATTGAGAGACCAACTTTTGCTAGCGCTTTAATCGTTGATGGAACTGGGCCGTATCCCATAACTTCTGGTTCAACGCCTGCGAACGCGTATGAAACTAACTTCGCCTTTACGGTCAGCCCAAGTTCATTGGCTTTCTCTTCGCTGGCAAGCAAGGCTGCGGTTGCGCCATCGTTTAACCCAGATGAGTTTCCGGGGGTAACGCGACCTGCTGGACGAAATGGAGTCTTAAGAGTTGCTAAACCTTCCATCGTTGTTGTTGGACGTGGTGGTTCATC
>JACCDK011245515.1_pt1 | contig 11443 bp, 8 predicted proteins | sample 7445871 | NCBI WGS metagenome assembly JACCDK01 (sample SAMN15323436, study PRJNA562643) | freshwater metagenome | isolation source: river surface water | place: USA:Blue River Watershed | collected 2017-08-15
CTAAGCAGGTTGTTGTACATGATGCATTTGAAAGGATGTTGTGCTTCGCTGCATCGTAATTTTCATGGTTAACACCCATCACGATTGTGATGTCTTCGTCTGTTGCAGGCGCTGAGATGATTACCTTCTTTGCACCAGCTGTGATGTGCTTTCCGGCATCGGCAGCCTTGGTGAAAATACCGGTTGATTCAACAACAACGGTTGCGCCAACTTCAGCCCATGGAAGATTTGCAGGATCGCGCTCTGCGAATACTTTGATGGTCTTGCCACCGACAGTGTTGGTGTCTTCGGTATGTGAAACTTCTAGTCCAAGACGACCCAAGATTGAGTCGTACTTTAGAAGGTGAGCCAAAGTTGCATTGTCGGTTAGATCGTTGATGCCGACGATATTGATATTTGGATTAGTAAGTGCGGCGCGGAAAAAGTTACGTCCGATACGGCCAAAGCCATTGATGCCAACATTAATCATGGTGAACCTCGCTTCTAGTGCGTGAATTCTTCGGTTTTGAAGAAATTTATTAACTCACCACAGCGCTGGGGTACGCCCTAACCCTACCAAAAAGCCTTGCTACTACTTAGTCGCAGGCCGTGTGATAGCCCTCGCAAATAGGCTCAGCTAAATGAATTTCCAGTTAATTGAGAAGAACAGGCTTAATTAAGCAGATCTGGCGAGAGGCCAGCTTCGGTATCTGGGATACCCAGATCTGAGGCACGCTTATCGGCCATTGCTAGCAAGCGACGAATCCGTCCGGCAATTGCATCTTTAGTCATTGGTGGAACTGCTAAAGATCCCAACTCTTCGAGACTTGCCTGGCCATGTTGAATACGCAGTTCGCCAGCCTCTTTTAAGTGATCCGGAATTTCAGGTCCCAGAATTTCCATCGCACGCGCAACTCGAGCAGAGGCAGCAACTGCAGCACGGGCGGATCGACGCAAATTGGCATCATCAAAATTAGCTAACCGATTTGCTGTAGCACGAACTTCGCGACGCATGCGACGTTCTTCCCAGGCCAGAACTGATTCATGTGCGCCAAGACGAGTAAGCAAAACTCCGATGGCATCGCCATCTCGAATAACTACGCGATCAACACCGCGAACTTCGCGCGCCTTTGCAACGATCCCTAATCTGCGAGCTGCGCCAACTAGAGCAAGTGCTGCCTCGGGACCGGGACAAGTAATTTCAAGTGAAGAAGAACGACCAGGTTCGGTTAGTGAACCGTGTGCAATGAAGGCACCGCGCCAAGCTGCTTCGGCATCACAGATTGCGGCAGAGACTACTTGCGGTGGCAAGCCACGAACTGGGCGACCATTGGCATCAACTAAACCTGTTTGGCGAGCAAGTGCATCACCATCGGAGTTAACGCGAACTACATAGCGTGAACCTTTGCGAATCCCACTTGATGAGAGAACTGCTAAATCTGATTCGTGGCCATAAATATCAGCGATATCTTTTCGTAGACGGCGTGCACTTTGCGCAGTATCTAATTCGACTTCAACCACAATCTTGCCGGCTGCTATATGTAAACCGCCCGCGAAACGAAGCAGGGCAGATACTTCAGCTTTGCGGCAGCAAGGCTTGGTAATTGAGAGTCTGGTGAGTTCGTCCTTCACCGATGCGGTCATTGCCATGGCGTTATCCAATCAGGCTTTGCGTAATGATGTGGGCTAAAACAGGGGTCAATTTTCGGACATCGTGCGCAGAGCTGCCTGGTCCCATAGATAAATCAGCGCTAATTAGTTGGCCACCGAGAGATTGCACACTTTTTTCCAGCGAAATTCGATCGGCCACCACATCAGAATCGGCCAGCACATAGTCGACTTTTAATTCGGGGGCATATTTATGCAGTAATAGCAGGTGATCTTCAGCTGAGTACCCGGCATACTCATCACCAGTTGTGTGAATGCTGGCATCTAGATTTAGCAGTACGACTTTCTTGGCTTTTGAATTCACAATTGCGTCACGTTGTGCTGGCACCATTAAATGAGGAAGGACGCTAGAAATCCAAGAGCCAGGACCCATCGTAATTACTTCGGCGCTGCTAATTGCGGCAAGTGCTTCAGTGCGAGCTGCCGGATTTTCCGGTAGCAATCGCAGCGACTCTAATTTTCCTTTTGCGGTGGCGACTTCAGCTTGACCGCGAACATTTATGCGACCGATTGATGAAGTAAAAGTAGCTTCAATATCAAGCGGCACGGCTGCCATCGGTAGTACCCGACCCACCACCTTTAATAATGCGCCGACTCGATCGAGGCCGGCTACTGAATCTTCATCGCGATCCCAAAGTGCAGCCAACAAAAGATTTCCGACTGCATGTCCATCAAGGGGGCCATCGCTGGTAAATCGATATTGCATAATCTCAGCCCAGCTGCGACCCCACTCATCATCTGCACAGAGTGCAGCCAGAGCCATACGCAAATCTCCTGGTGGAAAAATTGGAAATTCTTGCCGTAACCGTCCACTTGATCCGCCATTATCGGCAACCGTGACAATCGCAGTGATCTCATTAGTAATTGCGCGCAACGCAGTTAAGGTAGCTGCTAAGCCATGTCCCCCGCCTAGCGCAACTACTCGAGCAGAATTAGTTGCAGCTGCCGTCATTCGCGGCCTAAGTCTCGATGTACTGCATGGGCCGACACAGCAAGCTCAGCGCCCTGCGAAGTTAATTGCTTGGCAATTTCAGTAGAAATCGCCACACTGCGATGCTTGCCGCCAGTACAACCGACCGCAACTGTTAAGTATTTCTTACCTTCGCGTACATAGCCCGGCAACATATCTTTGATTAATTTGACGTAGTCGCCGACAAATTCAGTAACGCCATCGCTTTGAAAGACCCGATCGCTAACGGCCTTATCAAGTCCAGTTAATGGTCGAAGTTCTGGAACCCAATGTGGGTTTGGAATAAATCGGCAATCTAAAACTAAATCTGCATCAGCTGGAATTCCGTACTTATAGCCAAAGCTCAAGATATTTAAACGAATTCCGTCAATCATGCCTTCGGCAAAGATTTCACTGGTGCGCTTGGCCAATTGATGGACATTTAGATTGGAGGTATCAATCACCATATCGGCGCTTTCGCGCAGTTCATGCAGCTTTGCGCGTTCGCGAGAGATGCCATCAGAGATTCGATCGCCGCCTTGCAGCGGATGCGGCCGGCGAGTGCTTTCAAAACGAGCGACTAAAGATTGATCCGATGCATCAAGGAATAACAATCTGAAATTAGTGCCATCGCTCTTTAACTTTGCCAGAGCCGCATTTAGATCATCGAAGAATTTACCGCCCCGAACATCTACTACAACAGCTAAGGCCGGTAGATCTCCTTCGACGGATTGCTTAGCCAACGCAGGCAATAAGGCAGGCGGCAAGTTATCAACCACATACCAACCAAGGTCTTCGAGAGAGTGTGCCACGGTGGATCTACCGGCACCTGACATGCCAGTTAAGATCAAGAGTTCGTTGCGCTTCATGCTTCTATCCTGCCTTGTCTGTCAAGCACCAGTGATCTCGCCAGTAGTCATATTGACCTGCTCGCCCTTGCCAATCCGAGCCAGAGATTCTGCAATGGTTAGCGCAAGTTTTTCGCCGATTCCAGGAGTGCTGGCTAGCTCGGCTATCTCTGCTTTGCGAATAGCGCTGACCGATCCAAAGCGATCTAGCAGCGCAGCTCGGCGCGCACTACCGAGCCCCGGAATCTCATCTAGAAGTGATTCGAGCATAACTTTCGAACGGCGCGAGCGGTGGAAAGTAATTGCAAATCTATGCGCTTCATCGCGAATGCGCTGCAATAGATAAAGGCCTTCACTGTTACGAGGGAAAATTAAGGGATCTGCATTATCGGGTAACCAAACTTCTTCCAACCTTTTGGCTAATCCACAGAGCGCAATATCGGAAATTCCCAGTTCGGTCAAAGCTCGCTTTGCAGCACTAACTTGTGGTTTGCCGCCATCGACAACGATTAAAGCTGGCGGATATGCGAACTTGCTAATTCGGCCGCCTGTCTCACTGACTTCAGCTAAATCAATATTGCGATCATCAATCATTCGCTTTAATCGGCGAGTAATGACTTGGTGCATCGCTCTTGTGTCATCCCAACCTTCAGAGGTATCAATGATGAAGCGACGGTACTCAGATTTCTTAGGTAAGCCATCTTCAAAAACCACCATGGATGCCACAACCGAGGTGCCCGAGATATTTGAGATATCAAAGCATTCAATCCTAAGTGGCGTCCGGCCTAAGCCCAGCATCTCTTCGATTTCAGTTAGCGCCTTGCCCGAAACGGCAGCATCGGTTGCCCGTTTACTTACAAATTGAATTAATGAATATTGGGCATTTCGTTTAACTGTTTCCAGCAGTTCGGCCTTATCGCCGCGCTGAGGCACTTTAATCTCAACCTTGGAGCCATTAACCGTTGTCAGCCACTGCTGAAGTTCGCTTAAATTTTCAGGCTCTTCATTTAAGTAAATATTGCGTGGAATCGAATTTGAGCCGTCGCCATAGATCGAAAAGAGTAACGAGGCAAAGACATCCTGGCCTTCCAGCGCCATCTCTTGATCAACGATCCAAGATCGTGATCCCTTTATCGAACCGCGCTGCATTGAGAAGATCGAGCCGGCTGAGTGAAAACCATCTTGATAAATCGCGATGAAATCGCCATCTAGATCATCCGAGAAATTACCTTGGGTAGATCGCTGTGCTTTTTCAAAGGATTCGATCTGATCACGCAATCGAGCTGCACGTTCGTACTCTTCATTATCCGAGGCCAACTGCATCTCAGATTGCAAGGTCGGTAGCAGATTCTCCATACCAGATTCCATAAAATCATTTAGCTTTAGCGCCAAGGCATGATGATCTTCTTTTGATATCCAACCAACACAAGGGGCCGCACATTTGCCGATATCTCCCAGCAAACATTGACGCTTACTTCGTTGTGCACGATTAAAATTTGCTGATGAGCATGATCTAACTGGATAGACCTTTAGTAAAACTTCGAAGGTATTACGAAGCGCCCAAGCATTTGTATATGGGCCAAAGTATTTAAGTCCCGGGCGCTTATCTTTACGGGTAATAAAGATCATTGGGTAATCATCATTTAGCGAAAGCGCTAAGTACGGGTATGACTTATCGTCCTTGAACTGCACATTGTATTTAGGTTGATATTGTTTGATCCAGCTAAATTCAAGGGCGAGCGCTTCGAGCTCGGTGCTGACGATCGTCCAATCAACTCGGACCGCCTCGTGAACCATTCGATTGGTTTTGGTGGCTAGATTTGCTTGGAAGTAATTACTTAACCGATTCTTCAGATTCTTGGCTTTTCCAACGTAGATGACTTTATCTTTCTTATTAAAGAAACGATAAACGCCGGGGTGTTCTGGAATATTGCTAGGCCGATAACTTTGCGGATCCGCCATGGCAGTTACTTCTTCTGCTTAACTTTTCGATTAGAGGCGAGAATTTCAGCTAAGAAGGAGCCGGTGTAGCTAGCTTTATTCCTCGCTACTTCTTCCGGAGTACCTTCGGCTACCAGCGTGCCTCCACGGAAACCACCTTCAGGCCCCATATCAATGACCCAGTCAGAGGATTTAATTACATCTAGATTATGTTCAATCACGACAACCGTATTGCCGGTATCAACTAGCCGGTTTAGAACGCCTAATAATTTATTAACATCTTCAAAGTGCAGACCAGTAGTTGGCTCATCTAAAACATAGATGGTGCGACCTGTTGAACGGCGTTGGAGTTCGGTAGCCAGCTTGACGCGTTGCGCTTCGCCGCCAGAAAGCGTTGGTGCAGATTGACCAAGGCGAACATAGCCAAGGCCCACATCGCATAAAGTCTTTAAATAACGAGCAATGGTCGGTACCGATTCAAAGAAGCTATGCGCAACTTCGATCGGCATATCTAAGACCTCAGAGATCGATTTGCCCTTGTAATGTACTTCGAGGGTCTCGCGGTTATAGCGAGCGCCGTGGCAGATTTCGCAAGGTACATAAACATCTGGCAAGAAGTTCATCTCGATTGTGATCGTGCCATCGCCAGAACAATTCTCGCAACGACCACCCTTTACATTGAAGCTGAAGCGACCTTGTTGGTATCCGCGGACCTTGGCTTCGGTAGTTTCGGCAAAAAGTGCACGCACTTTGTCGAATACGCCTGTGTAAGTAGCTGGGTTTGAACGAGGGGTTCGACCAATTGGTGACTGATCAACGTGAACAACTTTATCGAGCAGATCAATGCCGGTGATCGTGCGATGGCGACCAGGCACTATCCGGGCGCCATTTAATTTATTGGCCAGCGTTGAATACAAAATGTCATTGATTAACGTTGATTTTCCAGAACCACTGACACCGGTGACGGAGACAAAGACGCCGAGTGGAACGCTAACTTCGATATCTCTTAAGTTGTTCTCTTTGGCGCCCTTGATCGTAAGTTTGCGCTTTGGATCAACTGGGCGACGAGTATTCGGGATCTCAATCGCTTTACGACCAGAGAGATATGCACCAGTAATTGATTCGGGTGAATCAATTAATTCTTGATAGCTGCCCGAAACGACAACATGTCCCCCGTGTTCGCCAGCACCTGGGCCGATATCAACTACCCAGTCAGCAGCACGGATAGTTTCCTCATCGTGCTCGACCACGATCAAGGTGTTTCCCAGGTCGCGTAGCCGAGTTAGCGTTTCAATCAGGCGGACATTGTCCCGTTGGTGCAAACCGATTGAAGGTTCATCTAAAACATAGAGCACGCCAACTAAGCCAGAACCGATCTGGGTAGCCAGACGAATACGTTGCGCTTCTCCGCCAGAAAGAGTCGCAGCTGGTCGCGCCAATGAAAGGTAATCCAGTCCGACGTCGAGCAAGAAGCCAAGTCGTGCATTTACCTCTTTCATGACCCGCTCAGCAATTTGAGCTTCGCGTTTATTTAGTTCGATCTGCTTTAAGAATTCGGCACAATCATTAATCGCTAACTCGCAAATTTCGGCAATATTCTTACCACCGATAGTTACCGCCAAAACTTCTGGCTTCAGACGAGCACCATCACAAGTGCCACATGGCACTTCGCGCATGTAAGACTCATAGCGTTCGCGGCTGAAATCGCTATCTGTTTCGGAATGCTTGCGTTGCAAGAATGGGATTACGCCCTCAAAACCTGTTGAGTAATTTCGCGTGCGTCCATAACGATTCTTGTACTTAACGTGTACTTCAAATTCATGGCTATTTAAGATCGCGTTACGGGCTTTCTCCGAAATTTTCTTCCAGGGAGTATCGAACTTAAATGGTATTTCTTCGGCTAAACCTTCAAGCAAATGAGTGAAGTATTCAGAAGTATGCCCCGATGACCAAGGGGCAATCGCGCCTTCGGAGATACTGATTGAATCATCGGGAATTACTAGATCTACATCTACTTCTAATTTGGTGCCAATACCCGAGCAATCCGGACAGGCGCCAAATGGTGAGTTAAAGGAGAAAGAGCGCGGTTCAAGTTCTTCGAAAGATAGTCCGCAATCATGGCAAGCTAAGTGCTCGCTGAAGATGCGCTCTTTGTCGCCACCTTTAGCATCGACAAAATCGAGAATTACAATTCCTTGTGCCAATCGAAGCGCAGTTTCAATTGAGTCTGTTAAGCGAGATTTAGATTCAGCTTTTGCAGTTAAGCGATCAATAACAACTTCAATGCTGTGTTTTTCTTGCTTCTTAAGTTTCGGTGCTTCAGATAGAGCAACAACTTCGCCATCAATACGTGCGCGTGAATAACCTTGGCTCATTAAATCTTGGAAGAGATCTAAAAACTCCCCTTTACGAGCCCGAACAACCGGCGCCAATACTTGAAACTTGGTGCTAGCTGGCATCGTAAGAATTTGATCAACGATTGCCTGGGGCGATTGGCGAGTAACTTCTTGGCCGCACTTTGGGCAATGTGGTCGGCCCGCACGAGCAAAGAGCAGACGCAGGTAGTCATAAACCTCAGTAATCGTGCCCACAGTTGAGCGCGGATTACGGTTGGTTGATTTCTGATCGATTGATACTGCAGGTGAAAGACCTTCGATGAAATCAACATCTGGCTTATCCATCTGGCCCAAGAATTGGCGCGCATAAGCAGATAGGGATTCAACGTAGCGCCGTTGACCTTCAGCGAAGATTGTGTCAAAAGCTAGCGATGATTTTCCAGAACCAGATAGGCCGGTAAAGACCACTAAGGAATTACGCGGAAGCTCAATTGAGACATCTTTCAGGTTATGTTCGCGGGCACCGCGAACTACCAACTTATCAATGCTCATGCTTAATACTTCCCATTAACTAGTGACCCGCTTCTTCCATATTGCGTAGCTCGCGCTTTAAATCTTTGAGCTCATCGCGCAATCGGGCCGCTAACTCAAAATGAAGATCAGCTGCAGCGCTGCGCATCTGATCGGTGAGCGACTCTATCAAGCCCATCAACTCTTGTCGCGGCATCGAAAGGATCGACTTGGAATTAAAGCCAATGGCAGGTGTTCCCGCTTTAACTTTCTTTCCGCTAGCCAGAAGGAGATCGCTATCTTCGCCCTCTTTGACAATCAGATCGGTGATATCCGAAATCTTCTTGCGTAGTGGTTGCGGATCAACGCCACGTTCTAGGTTATATGCGACTTGCTTGGCCCGGCGACGGTTAGTTTCATCTATTGCTTTAGCCATTGATTTAGTTATGTTGTCGGCATACATATGAACTTCGCCCGATACATTTCGAGCGGCTCGCCCAATGGTTTGAATTAGTGATGTGGCAGAACGCAAGAAGCCCTCTTTGTCGGCATCCAAGATTGAAACTAGCGATACTTCAGGAAGATCGAGACCCTCACGCAGCAAGTTAATGCCGATCAGAACGTCATATTCTCCATTTCGTAATTCGCGCAGTAACTCGACACGGCGCAAGGTATCAACTTCGCTATGTAGATAGCGAACTCGAACCCCTTTGCCTTGCAAATAATCAGTTAGATCTTCCGACATTTTTTTCGTCAAAGTTGTAACTAAAACTCGTTCATTTCGTTCGGCTCGGATATTGATCTCAAGTAACAGATCATCGATCTGCCCCTTGATTGGTTTAATAATTATCTGCGGATCAACTAGCCCAGTCGGTCTGATAACTTGCTCGACCACATCGTTCTCAACTTTTTCTAGCTCGTATGGGCCAGGTGTCGCCGAGAGAAATATCTTCTGGCCCACGCGCTCAAGGAATTCATTCCAACGTAGCGGGCGATTATCTAGAGCGCTTGGCAAGCGGAATCCGTGCTCAACTAGCGTGCGCTTACGAGATGCATCGCCCTCGTACATGGCGCCAATCTGGGGCACTGTTACGTGGCTTTCATCGATAACCAACAAGAAATCTTCTGGGAAATAATCCAGCAAACAATGTGGCGCCGAGCCACTGGAACGACCATCGAGGTGACGGGAGTAATTTTCGATGCCAGAACAGAAACCAAGCTGCGCCATCATTTCCAAATCAAAGGTGGTTCGCATTCTCAATCGCTGAGCCTCAAGTAATTTTCCTTGACGTTCAAAAGTTTCTAACTGGACTGCGAGTTCAGCCTCAATATCGGCCATCGCGCGTTTCATGGTTTCCGGGCCAGCGGCATAGTGAGTTGCCGGGAATACATACATCTCGGTCTCATCGCGAATAATCTCGCCCGTTAACGGGTGAAGCGTTGTGATTCGCTCGATCTCATCGCCAAACATCTCAATTCGAAGCGCGAGTTCCTCGTACATTGGAATAATCTCAATGGTGTCACCACGTACGCGGAATGTGCCGCGCTCGAAAGCCATATCGTTTCGCTTATATTGAATATCGACAAATCTACGCAATAAAGTGTTGCGGTCAATCTCATCGCCAACCTTTAATTGAATCATACGATCGACATATTCTTGCGGGGTGCCTAAACCGTAAATACAAGAAACTGTTGCGACCACAATTACATCGCGTCGAGTCAAAAGTGAGTTAGTTGCTGAGTGGCGCAGGCGTTCAACCTCATCGTTAACACTGGAATCTTTCTCAATGAAAGTATCGGTCTGTGGCACATATGCTTCAGGTTGGTAGTAGTCGTACTACGAAACGAAGTACTCGACTGCATTATTAGGCAGCAGCTCTCGGAATTCATTGGCTAGCTGTGCAGCCAACAGTTTATTTGGCGCCAGCACCAACGTTGGTCGCTGAAGTTTTTCGACTAGCCAAGCAGTTGTCGCTGATTTACCCGTACCAGTTGCGCCGAGTAGGACTACATCCTGAACCCCATCATTGATGCGGCGAGCGATTTCCTCAATTGCAGTTGGCTGATCACCTGCGGGTACATAATCGCTAACTACTTGAAAGGGACTTACCTTGCGTTGCAGGTCGTTGACCGGACGCATCTACTTGCCGTGGTTCTTTGCTAGTGGCACTAAAACGCTCTGCCAAATCTCTTCGACCTGGCGTAGCAGCGCATCTTCGTCGCCATGGTTTTCAATTACTAAATCACAATGTGAAATACGTTCTTCTCGAGATGCCTGCGCTGCCATACGGCCCACTATTTCATGCCTGGCCAGTTCCCGCTCTTTCAAACGGTTGGTGCGGATTTCTTCATCAGCTTCAACGGTAATTGCATAATCAAAACGGCTACGCGAATTTGATTCGGCCAAGAGCGGGATCTCGTAAATCACGATGGCATCTTGCGGCAGAGATTTCTTTGCTTCTTCAAAGAGACGTTGAACTTCGGGGTGAATAATCGCTTCCAACTTTGCTTTAGCAGTTGGGTCAGCGAAGATAACTTCACCTAATTTACGGCGATCGATATCGCCATCTTTTAAGATTTGATCGCCAAATGTTGTTACAACTTCATCAAAGCCATCACTGCCTCGTTCGATGGCTGCGCGGGCTAAAAGGTCTGCATCAAAAACGTAAGACCCTAACTGATGGAAGTACTTGGCAACATGGGATTTCCCAGCGCCAATTCCACCAGTTAGGGCCACGATTAACATCGAGATTACTAACTGCTAGCTAGATAACGAGTTATTCAGCAGATTCAGTTGTAGCTTCAGGAGCAGGCGTCTCTGAAGTATATGAAGTAGCTGATTCAGGAGCTGTTTCAGCTGCTGCATCTGCTGCCTTTGCTTCAGCCTTCTGCTTCTTGTGAGCTAGGAAGCGCTCTTGTGCAAGTGCATACTGTTGCTCCCACTCAATGCGCTGTGTTTCATATCCTGGCTTCCACTCTTGGCTATCTGCATCGAAACCTTCTGGATAGATGAAGTTTCCGTCAGCATCGTAGCTAGCAGCCATTCCGTACTGAGTTGGATCGAATGCTTCGATTTCAACTTCATGTCCTTCATTAGCTTGCTTCAATGAAAGTGAGATACGACGACGCTCTAGGTCGATATCAATGATCTTTACAAATAGTTCATCATCAACTTGAACTACCTGCTCAGGGATTTCAACGTGGCGCGCAGC
>JACCDK010336647.1_pt1 | contig 11438 bp, 13 predicted proteins | sample 7445871 | NCBI WGS metagenome assembly JACCDK01 (sample SAMN15323436, study PRJNA562643) | freshwater metagenome | isolation source: river surface water | place: USA:Blue River Watershed | collected 2017-08-15
GCCTTCATGCGCGCCACCCGCTGTCGATGCGGTCGACCTGACGGACCAGGGCGTCAAACACGTCTTGCCCGGCCCCGTGGTTCGGGTTGAACTGGAGCGCATCACGCGTGCATTTGGCGGCGATGTCTTCGGGCACCGGGATCGGCCGCCCCATGCTTTGCGTGGCCAGCTGGATCTCGCAGGCGCGCTGCAGCGTCCACAGGATCGCAAAGGTCTGCGGCAGCGTTTGCCCCCAGGACAGCAGGCCGTGGTTGCGCAGGATCACCGCAGGCTTGTTGCCGATGCTCTGCAGCACACGCGGCCCCTCTTCGGCGTGGATGGTGATGCCCTCGAAGTCGTGGTAGGCCACCATGTCGTGCAGCTGGGCCGAGTAGAAGTTGCTCTGCGAGAGACCCCCCTCCAGGCAGGCTACTGCCACCCCTGCGGTGGTGTGGGTGTGCATCACGCAATGCGCGCCCTCGATGCCGCCATGCAGCGTGGCATGCACCACGAAGCCAGCCGGGTTCACCTTGTAGGGCGAACCATCCAGCACTTCGCCCTGCATGTTGATTTTGACCAGGTTGCTGGCCGTGACCTCGCTGTAGTGCAGGCCAAAGGGATTGATCAGGAACTGCTTGTCGCCACTGGTCACGCTGTCGGGCAGCCGCAACGTGATGTGGTTGTAGATCATCTCGGTCCAGCCGAGCATCGCGAACACGCGGTAACAACTGGCCAGCTGGAGCCGCGCCTGCCATTCGTCAGGGTGCATGTGCGCCGGTGCAGGCACGAGGGTGGACATGGATTGCAAAACGGCATTCATGGCGCGGACTCCAGTGGGAAACAAAAAGTCAGGCTTCAGCGGTGAAGCCGATGGTCTTGACGATGGGGCCCCACTTGGCCGTGTCCTTGCGGATCAACTCGGTGAGTTCGGCGGGCGTGCTGGACATCGCTTCCAGACCAAAGGTGGCCAGGCCATCGACCACATCCTTGGATGCCAGTGCGGCCTTGAGCGCCGCGTTCAGGCGCCCCACCAGCTCCGGGGAAGCCTTGGCCGGCAGCAGGAAGGCAAACCACTCGCTGTGCACCATGTCCTTGAGGCCTTGCTCGGCGTAGGTCGGCACATCGGGTGCGAAACGGTTGCGCTTGGCGCCCGAGGTGGCCAGGATGCGGACCTTGCCGGTGGGCAGGTGCTGTGTGATGTCACCGATCGGGCCGCTGACAGCCGCGATCTGGCCGCCAAGCAGGTCGAGCATCGCCGGTTGTGTGCCACGGTAGGCCACGTGCTTGATCTCGACACCCGCATGGCGGCCCAGCAAGGCGCCCACAAAGTGCGGTGTCGAGCCTGCGGCGGGTGAGCCGAAGTTGGCCTGTGCCGGATTGGCCTTGGCCCAGGCCATGAAGTCGTTGACGTTCTTGACGCTCTCGGGGACGGCCGGACCGACGGCAAAGCCGAAATCGAACACGCAGGCCAGCGATACGGGACTGAGGTCGGTGGCCGGGTCGTAGCTGAGCTTTTTGTAGATGTGCGGGTAGATCGTCAGCATCGAGGTGGGCGTCTGCAGCAGGGTGGTGCCATCTGCAGGCTGGCTCTTGACGTACTGGATCGCGATCTGGCCGCCCGCGCCGGTCTTGTTCTCGACCACGGCGGTCTTGGCATAGGTGCCGCCCAGGCGTGTGGCCACGCGCCGGCAGGTGGTGTCCGAGGTGCCGCCGGCCGCAAAGCCGGTGACGATCTTCAGGTTCTCGATCTGGGCCTGCGCCATGACCTGCTGGCCCAGCGAGGCCAGCACCGCGCCAGCACTGGCGGATTGAACGAATTGACGACGGGAAATGCTCATGGAAGTCTCCTGGTTGAAGTGGGAACGAGCGGGGGAAACGGTGTGGAATGGCCAGCGCCCTCAATAGGTCTGGCCAGGCGTGGCAGCCGGTGCGGCCACCTGCTTGAAGTGGGCCGCCAGGTCGGTGGTCTGGCGCATCAGAATTTGGGTGTCCAGGCCGACAGCCACGAACACTGCACCCTGCTGCAGGTACTGCGTGGCCAGTTGCCGGTCGGGCGTGAGGATGCCGGGGGCCTTGCCTGCTTTCAGGATGCGGGCAATCGCATCGGCAATCGCCGCCTGCACCTCGGGGTGGGCCGCGTTGCCCACATGGCCCATGGAGGCCGACAGGTCGGCCGGGCCGATGAACATGCCGTCCACGCCGGGTGTGGCTGCGATCGCGTCGAGGTTTTGCAGGGCCTGGCGAGACTCGACCTGCACCAGCAGGCACACCTCTTCGTTGGCCCGTTTGAAGTAGTCGGCGTAGTGGCCCCAGCGCGAAGCACGCGCCCCGGCCATGCCGCGCACACCGCCCTGCCCATCGTCCTGCGGGTAGCGCATGGCCTGCACCAGCTGCGCAGCCTGCTCGGGGGTGTCGACCATGGGCACCAAGATGTTCTGTGCGCCCAGGTCAAGGTACTGCTTGATGAGTGCCGTCTCACCCACTGGCACGCGGGCCACAGGGTGGCTGGCCGGGTAGGCTGCCAGCGTCTGCAGCTGCGCCTGAATGCTGCGCAGGTCGTTGGGCGCATGTTCGCCGTCGATGACCAGCCAGTCGAATCCTGCCAGGGCGCAGATTTCTGCGGTGTAGGCACTGGCCAGGCCCATCCACAGGCCGATCTGGGGACGGCGCTCGCGCAAGGCTTGCTTGAAGGTGTTGGTGGGGGTGTGCATCTTGTCCTCTCAAACGAATCGGAATTCCAGCTTGCCCAGCGGGCCGTAGTCGGCTTCAAACACATCGCCCACCTTGGCCGGCGCGGGTTTGGTGAACGACCCGGCCAGCACGATTTCGCCGGCCTGCAGGTGTTCGCCCCAGGGCGCGAGCTTGTTGGCCAGCCAGGCGATGCCCACGGCCGGGTGCCCCTGCACGCCTGCGGCCAGACCGGTTTCTTCGACCACACCGTTCTGGCGCAGGATGGCGCCGCACCAGGGCAGGTCGGTCGTCAAGGGGTCCACGCGCCTGGCGCCCAGCACGATGCCCGCGTTGGCCGCGTTGTCGCTGATGGTGTCAAACACCTTGCGCATGGCTTGGGTGTGGCGGTCGAACTGCTCGATGCGCGAGTCAATGATCTCGATGGCGGGCGTCACGTACTCGGTGGCCTCGAGCACCTGCTGCACCGTCACATGGGGGCCGCGCAACTCTTTTTTGAGGATGAAGGCCAGCTCGACCTCGACACGCGGAGCGATGAAATTGGTGAAGGGAATGTCGAGGATTTGACCTGGGGTGCAGGTGTAGCGCATGTCGTCGAGCAGGGTGCCGTAGTCGGGCTCGTCGATCTGGCTGGAGACCTGCATGGCGCGGCTCGTCAGGCCGATCTTGTGGCCGATCATCTTGCGCCCCTCGGCGAACTTGATCTGCATCCAGGCGCGGTTGATGCGGTAGCCATCCTCGATCGTCATGCCCGGAAAGCGTTTTGAAAAGTGCTCGATCTGGACGCGGGATTTTTCAGACTGGTTGAGCTCTTGGGCGAGCTGCCGGATCTGGTCTTCGGTGAACACGGACATGGCGTGGCTTTCTTGGAACGGAGGTCATTGGGGTCGGATCCCGATTTCGCATCAGCGAAACTCGGGCTCTGACCCCAATCACCGGATTGGAGGCACTGATGGCTGAAACAAGGGATGGATATTGCTGTGCTTGGCGTCGAAGACCTCCGGCCCAACGTCGATCTGCAGCGTGATGCCGATGTGGCGCTGCGCCATCACCGGCGCAAAGAAGGTCTTGGCCACTTCGACCAGTGTCTGGCCAGCGCGTTGTTGGGTGGCCTCGCTGCGGCCCCGGCCCATGCGCACATTCAGGTAGACAAAGGCGTAGTCGCCTGTGCCACCGGCCGCCTTGCCCGCAGCGCCGCCATCAGCGACTGCGTAATGCGGCGCGGGGTAGGCCAGCACACGCGTGCCGCCCGTCGGGAACACCTGTTTGCCTTCTTCGTCCTTGACGGTCAGCATCGCGTCGGCCATCTTGCGGCACAGGGCGGTCATGTTGACTTCGCCGTCCAACTGACCGGTGTAGAGGATCACCAGGTGCGGCATGGTGTTCCTCCTGAATTGGTCATCCGCAGACTACGGGCTGTCATCCCCGGCCCACGGCTTGTCATCCCCGACCTATGGCTTGTTATCCCCGGCCTACGGCTTGCCATCCTCGGCCCACGCCTTGTCATCCTCGGGCTTGACCCGAGGATCCATGGTGTTTCGGAGATGGATCCCGGATCAAGTCCGGGATGACAGAAATACCCACGTCCGGGACGACAGAGACATTCATGTCCGTGATCACTTCCGCATGAAAGGATGTCTGGCATGTTCAGAGCCTCGTGCTGATGGCTGTGTAACCCTCGGCCCTGCTGGCCACGGCAGCAGGCACCTGTGCGCCGTCCTGCGGGGTCACGTCAAAGATGGCGTTGAGCTGGCCCGTGCCGCTGGCGCCGAAGTATGGCGTGACCATGTCTACGCCGCCGTCATAGCCCGTCCAGCCCAGGGCGCCCATCAGCATGGCGGTGTCGTGCATGAAGCCTTCGCCGTGGCCCTTGCTGGCGTACTCGGGCAGCATCTCGCAAAAGGCTTTCCATTCGCGATTGGCCCACATTTGCAGCACCTGCTTGTCCAGTTGTTCCAGGAACGGGCTCCAGATCTTGTGGGCAACTTCGGGCGCCAGGCCGTTCTGCGCAAAACGGTGACTGAGCGAGCCGCTGGCCAGAAAGGCCACCTTGCCGTCGTAATGCTTTTCCACGGCTTCGCGCATGGCCCAACCCAGGCGGGCGCTGTCGTTCAGGTAATGCACCATGCACAGCGCTGAGACCGACACCACCTTGAAGTGCTGGTCCTCGTTCATGTAGCGCAGCGGCACCAGCGTGCCGTACTCGGGGTCGAGCGTGGTGTTGTCGTGCGCCAGTGTTTCCACGCCGTGTTCGTTCGCCACTTTGGCGAGCAGGTGCCCGAGCTCCGTGTTGCCCGGCGACTCGAAAGCCATGTGGTGGATGAAGTGCGGCAGCTCGTTGCTGGTGTAGCTGCCCTTGAAGTGCGGTGCGCAGTTGATGTGGTAGTTCGCATTGACCAGCCAGTGCGTGTCGAACACCACCAGCGTGTCCACACCGAGCTCGCGGCAGCGGCGGCTGATTTCCTTGTGGCCGTCGATGGCGCTCTGGCGTGTGCCAAAGCGCGGGCCCGGGATCTCGCTCAGGTACATGCTGGGCACGTGGGTGATTTTGGCGGCGAGGGCAAGTTGTCCCATGCTCAGACTCCCCAGTGCGGGATGTGGTGGCTGCCCAAAGACACCGCCACGTTCTTCGGTTCGCAGAACACTTCGTAACTCCAGGTGCCGCCTTCGCGGCCGGTGCCGCTGGCCTTGGTGCCGCCAAAGGGTTGGCGCAGGTCGCGCACGTTCTGGCTGTTCACAAAGCACATGCCCGCCTCGACCGCAGCGGCCACGCGGTGGGCTTTGCCCAGGTTCTCGGTCCACACGTAGCTGGAGAGGCCGTATTCAATGTCGTTGGCTTTTTCAATCGCGTCCGCCTCGTCCTTGAAGGGGATCAGGCAGGCCACGGGGCCGAAGATTTCTTCCTGCGCGATGCGCATGCGGTTGTCGACGTCGGCAAACACGGTGGGCCAGACGAAGTTGCCGTTTTTCACATGCGCAGGCAGATCGGCTGCGTAGCCGGGCTGGTCCAGACCACCGCAGAGCAGGGTCGCGCCCTCTTTGGGGCCGAGTTCGATGTAGCTGCGCACCTTGGCCAAATGGGCTTTGGAAATCATCGGGCCAACGATGGTTTTTTCATCCAGCGGGTCGCCCACGGTGATGCGCTTGGCGCGCTCGGCAAACCGGGCGGCAAAGTCGGCGTAAATGCTTTGCTGCACCAGGATGCGGCTGCCCGCGGTGCAGCGCTCGCCGTTGTTGCTGAAGATCATGAACACGGCGGCGTCCAGGGCGCGGTCCAGGTCGGCGTCTTCAAAGATCACGAAGGGGCTCTTGCCGCCGAGTTCCATGCTGAACTTCTTGAGGCCCGCGCTCTGCACGATGCGGTTGCCGGTGATGGTGGAGCCGGTGAAGCTGATGGCACGCACATCGCGGTGCGAGACCAGGGGCTCGCCCGCTTCCTTGCCGTAACCGTGCACCAGGTTCAGCACGCCTGCGGGCACACCGGCTTCCAGGGCCAGTTCGCCCAGACGTGCAGCCGTCAGCGGCGAGAGTTCGCTCATCTTGAGCACGGCGGTGTTGCCAAAGGCCAGGCACGGCGCGACCTTCCAGGTGGCGGTCATGAAGGGCACGTTCCACGGGCTGATCAGCGCGCACACGCCCACCGGGTGGAACAGCGTGTAGTTCAGGTGCGTGGGCGTGGGGTAGGTGTGGCCGTCCACGCGGGTGCACATCTCGGCAAAGTAATGGAAGTTGTCGGCCGCGCGCGGCACCAGCTGCTTGCCGGTCTGGCTGATGGTCTGGCCGCAGTCCTTGGTTTCGGTCTCGGCGATCTCCGGCACGTGCTTGGTGATCAAGTCGCCCAGCTTGCGCATGATCTTGGCGCGCTCGGTGGCGGGCGTGGCGGCCCACTTGGGGAAGGCCTCTTTGGCAGCGGCCACAGCAGCATTCACCTCGGCCTCACCGCCCGAGGCGACCTCAGCCAGCACCTGCTGTGTGGCGGGGTTGATGGTTTCAAAGTAGTCGCTGCCTGCGACGTTTTGGCCGTTGATCAGGTGGTCGATTTTCATGTTCAAGCTTTCACGATGGTGTTGGTGAGCGCCCCGATGCCTTCGATCTCGGTGACGATCACGTCGCCGGGTTCCACGTTCACGATGCCGTCGGGCGTACCGGTCAGGATCAGGTCGCCAGGGTTCAGCGTCATGAAGCTGCTGAAGTACTCGATGAGGGAGGGCACGTCAAAAATCATGTCGGCCGTGCTGCCGCTTTGCGTGACCTGGCCATTGACGGTGGTCTGCAACCTCAAAGCCATCGGGTTGGGCACATCGGCCGCATCCACCAGCCAGGGGCCAATGGGGGTGCAGGTGTCGCGGTTTTTCACGCGCAGGTTGGGGCGGTACCAGTTCTCCAGGTAGTCGCGGATGGCGTAGTCGTTGGCCACGGTGTAGCCAGCGATGAAGTCGTAGGCATCGGCCTTTTTCACGCGGCGGGCGGTCCGGCCCACCACCACGGCCAGCTCGCACTCGTAGTGCATGTAGGCCACCTCGGCCGGGCGCTTGGTCAAAGCCTTGTGGCCGATCAGCGAAGCCTCGCCCTTCATGAAGGCCAAGGGCTCTTCGGGGGCCTTGAACGCGAGTTCCTTGGCGTGGTCGGCGTAGTTCAGGCCGAGTGCGATCACGGTGCGCGCTTGCGGCACGGGCGCCAGCGGCGGCAGCCAGACGACTTCGTCAAAGCTCACGCGGCGACCGGCGTGCGGGCCTTGCGTGAGCAGCAGCTGTCCATCAGCTTCAACGGCGTCGTGGATGGCGCCGGACCAGGCAATGCGGGCGTGTTTCATGCGGCACCTCGAACAGTTGTCACCACAGGGGCAAAGCCGGACGCGGAAATCTCCACCCGGTCCCCCGCTTTGGCGCGTGGGCGCGTGCCGTCCGCCAGGCAGTCGGTGCCGACCATCAGCACATCGCCGGGCTGCAGTGTCATGAACTCGCCCACATCAGCCAGCAGCGTGGGGATGTTGCGCATCAGATCGCCGAGTTGAACCGTTTGCACCAGCTCCCCGTTGCGGCGCACTTCAAGTTGCAATGCGGCCCAGTCCTGCACCTGCCCCGCCGTGACTTGCGCGGGCAAGCCCAGAAAGCCATCGCGGCAACGGAACTTGACCGGGGGGCGGTAGTAGCTGGTGTGCGGCACGCTCCAGTCATTGAGCAGCGCTGCGCCGACCACCTGGGCCTGTGCGCCAATCACCAGGCCCAGCGTGGCGCCGATGTCGACTTCGCTCACGCCGTCCTGCAGCAGCAGGTCCTGCCCTGCAGGGCAGAAGGTGTTGGCGCTCTTGACGTAGAGCACAGGTGCCTTGGGCGGCGCCTTGTGCGGGTCCTGCGTCATGCGCGGGGCCCAGAGGTCCCATTCGCGGCGGAAGTTGAGCAGGGTGCCGTACACGGTGCCCTTGGGACTCCAGGCGTTCATCGTTCTTCTTCCTCGGCCAGTTCTTCTGGCGTTTCGATGTCAGGGGTTTCGAGGGCGATCAATTCGTCGAGCAGGGCATACAGCTGCCCCAGCTTGGCCTTGCCCAGCTGCTGCTCCATCCACAGGTAGTGCGCCTCGATGGTTTGTGAGAGGGTCCGCACTTTCTCCAGCCCCAGTGCGGTGGCGCGCACCACGGTACGGCGCGCGTCCTGGGGGCAGCGTTCGCGGGCAATCAGGCCGTCACGCTCCATGCGCGAGAGCACACCGGTCAGGCTGGGACCGAGCAGGTAGGCCTCGCGGGCCACACGGCCGGTTTCGATGCCTGTTGGGTCGTGCGCATGCTCGCCAAGCACCCGCAACACCCGCCACTGCTGGTCCGACAGGCCATGCTCGCGCAGGCTGGGCCGCGTGTGGGCCATCACGGCTTCGCGGGCCTGCAGCAGCAGGCGCGGCAGGTTGCGGTGGGCAAAGGGGGTTTGGGCAGGCATTTATTTAATATATTAAATGATTGGATCAGCCTGTGAGCAAGGGGAAACCCTTGGATTTTTCAGGAGGAGGTGGCCAGGAAGCGGTAAACGCCGTCAACCGGATCGAGGTGGCGCTGCACCTTGCCGGCGTGCCAGAGCGCGTTGAGGTGGGCGATGGATTCACCCATGGCAAAAGCCATTTGCTGCTGGTTGAGCGCCCGCTTGAAGAGCACGGTCAATGCGTCGTGCGCGCTGCATGCGCGGCTGGCACAGGCTTGCAGCAATTCCTTCAGGCGTTCGTCATGGTGTGCCTGCAATTGGGCCACCCGGGTGCTCACGCCTTTGAACGGACGCCCGTGCGAGGGCAGGACCAGGCAATCGTCGGGCAGCGTGTTTTGCATGTGTGCCAGCGATTGCAGGAACCACGCGAGCGGATCGGACTCGGGTTCCTGGTGGTAGACGCTGATGTTGGACGATATCGAAGGCAGCAGCATGTCACCGCTGATGAAGAGCCGGTCGGCTTCGCACCACAGCGCCATGTGCTCGGGCGAATGGCCCAGGCCACTCATGCACTGCCACTCGCGCTCGCCAATGCGCAAAGGCATGCCATCGCGCAGGCGCACCAGACTGGACGGCACCGCCGGGACCATTTCGGCGTAATGGTTCATGTGCCGCTGCACGGTGGCCAGGTCTTCTTCGCGGTTCCAGCCATGTTGGGCAAAGAGCCGCAGGGCGGGTGCAGAACCCAGGCCGCTTTGCTGGGTGCAGGCCAGTTTCGCCGCCTGGTATTCGGTCAGACCCATCCACAGTGGAGCCTGCCAGCGCTCGCACAGCCAGTGCGCCAGGCCCATGTGGTCGGGGTGCATGTGGGTGACCAGCACCCGCAGCACCGGCAGACCCCGCAGCACCTCGGTCTCGACCTGCAGCCAGGCTGCGCGGGTGGCCGGGTTGTCGATGCCGCAATCGACCACCGTCCAGCCCTCGCGCCCCTGGCCCGGCGCCTGTGGGTCGGGCAGATGGTCGCGCAGCAGCCAGAGGTTGATGTGGTCCAGCGCAAACGGCAGGCCCATGCGCAGCCACAACACGCCGGGCGCTACCTCGGTGGCCTGCCCGGTGGCTGGCAGATGCTCGCCCAGGGGATAGCTCAAGGCGGTGTCAGGGCTGTGGGCGGTCATGGCTTTCGGTTAGCATTCGCAAATTGACGTTGACGTTAACGTCAACCTTAAAAGGCATTCTAGGTGGCCGCTGGTCGCAAGCGGTGTCGCAGGGGTGCCCCACGAGCACAGGAGTCGACATGGCCAACACGTACACCATCAGCGATCTGGCGAAAGAATTCGACCTGACCACGCGCGCCATCCGCTTCTACGAAGACATGGGCCTGCTCCAGCCCGAGCGCTCCGGCCCCGGTGGCCGCAACCGCGTGTATTCGCACCGTGACCGCACCCGCCTGAAGCTGACCCTGCGCGCCAAGCGCCTGGGCTTGTCGCTGACCGAGGCCAAGGATCTGATAGCGATGTACGACAGCCCGCGCGACACCGTGCCGCAGCTGCGCAAGTTCCTGGTGGTGCTGGCCGAGCACCGCGAGCAGCTTGAAGCCCAGATGGCTGAGCTCGAGGCCACGCTCGACGAGGTCAAAACCCACGAGAGGGAATCCCGGGCGCTGCTGGCCAAGCTGGGCAAGTCTGCGGGTTGATCCGCAGGCTGTTTTAATTGACGTTTACGTAAACGTCAATTAAAGTTGCGGTTGGAAACCCGGAGCCCCATGTGAACACTGAGACCACGCCCGAATTCGAACGCGTCGCCGCCAGCCTGGCCCGCCAAGGCATGATGCAGCCGCTGGGCGTGCGCTTGCTGCGTGCCGAGCGCGGCCTCGTCGAGCTGGCCATGCCCTACAGCGACAAGGTCACGCAGCAGCAGGGCGGCTTCCATGGCGGTGCCATGGGCGCGCTGGCCGATATTGCAGGCGGCTACGCTGCATTGACGGTCGCACCCGAGGGCATGGAGGTGGTGACCGTGGAATACAAGATCAACTTTCTGGCCAGCTTCCAGGGTGGCGAAATCCGCGCCACCGGCCGCGTGACCAAGGGCGGCAAACGCATCATCGTCACAAGCGCCGAAGTCGTGCACATCGACGAGGCTGGCAAACGCTCTGACTGCGCTGTCATGCAGCAGACCCTGGTGCCTGTCCCCAAGACGTATGTATGACCTTGCGGGACAGATCTTCAGCTCTGTCCCCAACTGAAATAACCCAGGACAGATCTTTGGCTCTGTCCCCCACTGACCCCAGAGGAGAACCCCATGACCCAACTGCCTGGCCTGAACTTCATGCTCGGTGAAGACATCGACGCGCTGCGCGAAGCCGTGCGCGACTTTGCCCAGACCGAAATCGCCCCCCGCGCGGCCGAGATCGACCGCACCGACCAGTTCCCGATGGACCTGTGGCGCAAGATGGGTGACCTGGGCGTGCTGGGCATCACCGTGGGCGAGGAATACGGCGGTGCCAACATGGGTTACCTGGCCCACATGGTGGCGATGGAAGAAATCTCGCGCGCATCGGCCAGCGTGGGCCTGAGCTATGGCGCCCACTCCAACCTGTGCGTGAACCAGATCAAGCGCAATGGCAACGAAGCACAGCGCGCCAAGTACCTGCCCAAGCTGATTTCCGGCGAGCATGGGGGGGCGCTGGCCATGAGCGAGCCCGGTGCTGGCTCGGACGTCATCAGCATGAAGCTCAAGGCCGAGGACAAAGGGGGCTACTACCTGCTCAACGGCAACAAAATGTGGATCACCAACGGGCCGGACGCCGACACCCTGGTGGTCTATGCCAAGACCGAGCCCGAGTTGGGCGCGCGTGGCGTGACC
>JACCDK011436103.1_pt1 | contig 11437 bp, 10 predicted proteins | sample 7445871 | NCBI WGS metagenome assembly JACCDK01 (sample SAMN15323436, study PRJNA562643) | freshwater metagenome | isolation source: river surface water | place: USA:Blue River Watershed | collected 2017-08-15
ACCCTCGATGGTAATATTAGCAATTATGTGAGAGCTACAAGCAATGTGCTTGCGATTGATTATAGAACCCTCGATGGTAATATTAGCAATTATGTGAGAGCTACAAGCAATTTCTTATATAATAATTATAGTAATCTTATAGCTAATATTTCTGTTTCTGGAGGAAGCACTGGTAGCGGTAGTACTGGAGGCGGAATAACATATTGGAAAAATATAACTGGTACTACTAAAAATAGTATTTATTATGGTGCCCCTATTAAAATTGGCGGGGACAAAACAGTAGATGTAAGTAATAATTATATTATGGATGTTGTGGGAAATATTAGAGTAACTGGTACAATTACTACAGGTTGGTCTGGTGATGGTGGAGGCGCGAGTGATGGTGGCGTTAATGGTGTTGGTGGAGGTGGTGATTCATATTGGACAGCAATAAACTTATCAAAACATATATTTTATTCGTCAAATGTTAAAATAGGAGGAGAAAGTAATGTATCCCCTACAAATAAATTGCAGGTAGATGGTAATATTTCGGCAACAGGTCAAATTATCTCGGGATTTTCAGATAATAGATTGAAAACAATAACATCAAATATAAATAATCCTATGGATATTATTAGTAAATTAAATGGTTTCTATTATATTCCCAATGATATAGCTATCAATAATTGTAGTGCTAAAAATAAAGAAGATGTAGGATTAAGTGCCCAAGATGTTAATAAAATCCTTCCTCATATAGTTAATTTGGCACCATTTGATTGTCTATTGGATAATAGTAATAATTTGATATCTAAATCAGGATGTAATTATTTGACAGTAAATTATGAAAAACTTGCGCCAGTATTTATAGAGGCTATTAAGATGCTAAATGAAAAAATAAATAATTTGACAAATGAAATAGAAAGATTAAAAGCAAGAGATTGAAGCATCTATATAAAGAATACTATTTACTATTTAATATATATATGGAGGGTCTTATTGATACTAGAAATGAATATATTGAACATATACAAGATATAATAGCTATACCTTTATCGCAACGCATATATGATATATGGTGTGATTGCTCAAAAATTAAAGGAAGCATTAAAGAGTTCCAGAAAGAACTTATACAAATTAAAAAATGGAATAATAATATTATATATGAAGAATATAAAAAAATTATAAAAAAAACTAAATGCAAATATTTGCATGATCTTATTAAAATGATTATAATAACTACTATAAAAATAAAGATTTATGAGTACAAAGACAATTTTAACAATATCAAAATTAAAATACCATTGGCAGAGGATTTCATTCACAAATGCTATATAAATATATCGATATTTTCTTGGAAAAATGCTTATTTATTTAATAATAAAAACATTAAGGATTCTGAATATCAAAATAATTTGAACATTATAGAAGAAAATATTAGAATAATTATTAAAAAAACGTTCAGAGATTTCATTCCATTTGATGATATATTTCAACAAATACAAGATAATATTGATAATATTCGTGAAGAGAATACAGAACGAGATATTAGCAAAACAAAATTATCTAAACAAGGCAAAACTGAAAAAATAACTACTGCTAAAGCTCTATATAAATCTGAAGAGGAGCCTGAAGAGGAGCCTGAAGAGGAGCCTGACGAGGAGCCTGAAGAGGAGCCTAAAGAGGAGCCTGAAGAGGAGCCTGAAGAGGAGCCTGAAATAGCTCAAACAGAATCCTTAGAATTAACTAATTCAATTATTTTAAAACAAGAAACCAAAAATGTTAAAAATAATGATAAACAAAAAGATGATAAAAAAAAGAGTGATGATAAGAGAAAAAATAGCGATATAAACATTCAAAATGTCAAAGAGAAAGAAGATGGCGAAGAGGTAAAAAAGAACAAAGTGGATGAAGAGGTAAAAGAGAACGAAGATGACGAAGAGATAAAAAAGAACAAGGTGGATGAAGAGGTCAAAGAGAACGAAGACGACGAAGTGGATGAAGAATATGAAGATAATGAAGATGTAAAAGAGAACGATAATAATGAAGAGGGCGAAGAGGGCGAAGAGGAAGAAGATGAAGATAATGAAGATGATGAAGATGATGAAGAAGATGAAGAGGATGAAGATGATGAAGAGGATGAAGAGGATGAAGAGGATGAAGATGATGAAGAGGATGATGAAGATGAGGATGAAGATGAGGATGAAGAAGATGATGAAGATGAGGATGCAGATGAGGATGAAGAAGATGATGAAGATGAGGATGAAGAAGATGATGAAGATGAGGATGAAGATGAGGATGAAATAGAAAAAAATAGAAATGGTGTTAAAAATGGAGGTAATATTATAACTATTAGTAATAGTACAGATAATGATGAATATACAACAGAAATCTATAAAAAGGGAGGTTTTTCATATTCGAAAAAAAATAAGGAAGAAGTTGAAAACACGCTATTGCCTATTAATATTACGCAGAAAGCCAGTCCCGGCGATGAATATAATTTATTACAAAAAAGAGAGGCGTATGAAAATATTGATAAGAAGCTTTCTGTTGAAAAGAACAATGGCTCTAAGAAGAATAGCGAGATTAAGGAAATAGTTATAAATGATGATAATAATGTTAAGGGTAAAAAACTACGATTTTTCTAATATTTTTGATTTTTTTTAACCTTTATCAATTTTGTATTTTTCTTTTTCATAAAAACACCAGGATCAAAATCCTCGTTGTCTTCCTCTTCTTCGTCATTCATAAGTCCCATTAAATCTCGCTGATCCTGTAAAGCCTGCATCTCCCATAGATTTTGTGAGCACATTTTATAATTACTGTCTTGCGCTTTGTACCAATATACATTATCATTAATATTATTAGATTGTGTTTTATTATCTATAACAAGACATTCAAAGTTTTCAGTACATTGATTCATTACTTGATTAAATACATCAAATGTAGGAAACATTCCAGCATAATGATTATATATTTTCTCTCTTTCTTTAACTATATTGTTTCGGAATATAAAGACATAATCTATATTTGAGCGTAAATCAGGAGGCAACCCAAGTCCATGTTGCATAGTTATAAGTAGGAAGATTTTATAATGACGACCATTCATAAAAATACATCTTATATTTTTATCTTTTAATGAAGCTTTGTTATACATACAATCATCTAATATTAAGAAGGCTCTTGGGTCTATCGTTGAAGAACCATGCTTTTCTAATTCACGCTTTTTATCTTTTGTAATATTAATCTGTCTATTTAAAAACTTACTAACAAGCTTCTCTTCTAATTCATCATATATTAACATTTTAGGTATGAACTTCTCAAAATATCCATTTGCTCTTTCCGTTGGAGATACAACAACACCCACGGGTATATCTCTATTATAGCTCATAATATCCTTCATACAATAACTTTTTCCTGTGTTTCTCTTACCTATAAAAACAACGACGGAATCGCTTTTAATTTTTGTAGGGTCAAACTTTTTAAGTTCTAACTTCATTTATCTTATAATAACAAAAATAATATAACTACTATACCACAATAAAAATATACATATATATTTTACATATATTACATATATATTTTACATATATTACATATATTTTACATATATTACATATATATATTACATATAATATATATAAGATTATGTTACAATCTTATAACTATATTAAATATATCATATTAAATATATTATTATGTCATTAATACATTATTGGATTAATCTTGATAGAAGCGATAAACGAAGGATATTTATGAAAAATCAATTTACAAGTAAAGGAATTAAGAATCAAAGAGTAGCCGCTATATCTCCAGAAGATTTTGATGATTTATTGGAAAACAAGAGACCACTTACTTGTAAACATCCTGGATGTGTAAATTGCGAATATGAGTTTGCATGTATATCAAGTCATATAAAGGCGATGAAAGTCGGCTTAGAAGACGAAAAAAATAAAGATAATGAGTGGTTTGTTATTATGGAAGATGATATGTTTCTGCCCTTTAATATAAATTACGAGGAACTAATCAAAGATGCCCCGAAGGATTTTGAGATATTACAGATGTGCATATCATATGGCGATACAGTTAAAATATTGTATAATGAGCTATTTCTTAAAAATAACGAGAGCTTTATTAAATGGCGATACTTGCTTCCGTGTGCTGGTATGTATATAATTTCTCGTAAGGGGGCGGAAAAATTAGTTAATAAATTTTATATAAATGGAAAATATGATTTCTCTTCTTGTGAATATCAGATAGTCGCTGATGTGGCAATATATTCAACTGCTAATAGTTTTGCCACAACATTTCCTTGTTCATATCCTAATATTGAAATGGGTTCTGAAATACATCCACATCATCTTGAAGCTCACAATAGTGCTATAATTGATATTAAAGCTGTTCTTAATCACGCATCAGCATATAAGACAATTAAATATTTGGAGCTGTAGATCGTATGCTTAGCCTTCGTGAGATTTGGAATTATCTGATTTAATCATATATTTTTCATTAAAAAAATATATGACGATAAGTTGTTTTCTATGATTTCTCAATTTGTCAGTACAATATAGGATGTAATCGTCATTATTATTATTTAGATTCTTATTTTTAATCCATATTTTAAATAGTTCATTATATAATATGACAGATTCTTTAATTAGAGGATATTTTTCAATTTTATTTGTAGCCAACATCTCAGCCTCTTCTGCTAATCCTATTATATGCAAGAAGTGCTTAGTAATACAATCGCGACATCTTTTATTTTTATTTGTCAAATGTTCTTCCAATAATATAGATTGTTTAATTATTTGTTGCATGTTATATCTTGGATCGCTTACAGGATCCAAAGCATCACAAGTAGTTGTGCATTTATCACCTGATTTGTCGCTTCCTATTTTATTCTTTGATACATTAGTGCTGTTTATTTCTATTAAATTGTTATAATTTACATCTAAACCTCTATTTTTATTTATAACCCAAACTATAATACTCGTGCTAATAATAATTGTTAATATTATTGCGAATGTTTCTACAATATTAGACATATATATTCTAATATTATATTATATTATATTATATTATATTATATTATAAGATGCAACTATATAATAATATAGTATCTAAATATTCAGAATATTTTTTTGAAAACTTTAAAGGAGGAAGGGGAGGAGGTAAAATAAAAAATTATAAAAGTGAAAAAAATAAAGCCAAGAAAAATATTACAAATGGCATATTTATTGCCATTCTGGCATTTTTATATTATATAAATACTTTCTCTAAGCAGTCATCAAAACTTTCAAAGAAAAGCGAAGATCTAGGTTATATGGGAATAGGTATATATCTCATAATTGCTATTTTAGCCTATGTGTTATTATATATAATAATATCATATGTATATAATAATCTTGATACATCAACTGAATACCCAGAAAATGACAAATAATAATATTATGTTTATATTAGAAAATTGAATATATATGAATAAACTTAATATGTTTGTAAGTGAAGAATTTAAAATGGCTAAAGTTTCCTCTGGCAATACTGGAGGCTCAGGGGGCGCTATTGCTGGAGGTACAGCCGGAGGTACAGCCGGAGGTACAGCCGGAGGTACAGCCGGAGGAGCTATTGCTGGAGGAGCTACTGGTGGAGCGGCAGGTGGTATTTTTGAAGGAACAGCAAGCGGTGTACTATCAGGAGGAGCGGCTTCTCTTATGAGCAATTCCGGTTCAAATAATGTTGTAAGATGTCCTATTGATGATATGTCGATTTATTGCGTAATAAGCAGAACTGCGAGTATAACTGGTATGATAGTATATATTATAATGATACTTATATTCTTTTCTCTATTTATATACTTTCTATATTCTATGTATAATCTATATTATAGTTCTAAAAGTTCTAAATCAAATAAAAAATAAGGATATAATATAATAGAACTTGCGATATAATATGAGTACCAATAATACCCGCGAATGTACAGAGTTAAATAATATTAGCAAAGGGTTATATTCTGATGGTTCAGATACACCAAAATGTTCTGAGTTATCTATATTAAATACTATGATTAGAAATAATTCAGTAACTGCTAATGGTACAAGAACACCAAGCTGTACTGAGTTATCTAATTTAAATAATGTGATAAAAAATACGAATACAAATACGAAAAATATTTATGATTATCTTAATATTTACAATATTGAGAATTTAAAAATAATGGATTATTCAGGTGCTCCTATTTATATATTATTATTAATAGCCATAATAGCTAATATATTCTTGGCTATTCCTTTGACGCCTGTATTTATCGCAGGGTTTTTATATATAATCATTTTAATTTTCATATTAGCTATGCTTTGTATATATCTAATACACATGCTTCTATTTCAAAACTAGATATACGAAAGTTATAAAAGAATATACAAACCATCCCCATAAAGTATCAGTTAAAGCAATCATAATATCAAACTTTTCATAAATTATCAATGAAATTAAATTGTATATGCCATATACACAAAATCCTACGCTACCGCCATATATTATTGATTTATAGGCCTTTGTTTGTAAATCGTCGCTATTACCAATATTATTCAAAGTCAAAGGTATAGCGATGTGTAATAATGATATCAATATTAATATATAGCATATTATTATATATATAATATGTTTATAAGTTATTTTTGTCAGTTTTCCTTGTATTCTTATAATGTTTTCATTTTGCTCGCGAATATTTAAAAATATCCATATTATATCTAATACCAAATAAACTAAAGATACTATTAACATTTTTATATTATTATTCATTATTCTTGTAGTATCTTTTATTCTCTATTATTAAGCAGTCAATTTATTTTCATTCCATCTGTCCGCCGCCATTTTCATCAAATCCTTATATTGTTTGTCTGGGTTTTCTGTTTTCAGTTTCAAAATTTCTTCCTTGACAAAAATATTATATTTTGTAGGCTCCCTTTTTACAACTTCAGTGCCCGTGCCTTTTCCACTTTTGCTGGATCTTTTGCTCGTTTTCTTAGCAGCTTCTTTATAAGCTGCTGTAATTAGCTTTTTATATTCATCAAGAGTATAGCTATTTTTACAGTCAATAGATTCCTTAAAATATTCGAGAACTTTATTAGTATCAACATTTTTTACAACAGTTTTAGTTTTTTTGTCTTGAATTTCGGAGTCAGAAACAACTGTCGCGTCATCATTTGACTCGTTCTCATTGGCAAAATTATTCAATACTTTATCCATTTTGACTACTTTAAATATATATTATGCCCATTGTTTTATATAATTTTTATTAATATATAATAGTATAGCAATTTTGTATATAAATATGATTAATACAAATAAAAGGATACATATTTATAATAGATATAGAACAATATATACTTCTAAAAATAACTATTACATAAGACATAATAAAAAATATATAGATTTATATACAATTCTTAAAAAAATAAGTGCGAAGGATGGCATAAAGCGCGGTGGTGGGGCAAAAGATAAAAATAATTTTTTAACTGATGAATTAAGAGATATTAAAGATAGCATAGTTATTTTTAAATTACTAATGGATGATAAGCAATCAGAAGCTATTAATCTCTATATCAATTTAATTGAGCTCATTAATACTAAAAAAGATTTGATTATTAAAAAAATCAATACATATCCGCAAAATTATTTTGATAATGAATTAAACAAATCATCCATTATAACATATGTTAAAAATATGCTATATAAAAATATTTTTAATAATTATTTAATCAATATAATACCAAGAATAGATATTAACAGTTTTATAAAAGATAATGACAAGAATGCTATTGAAAATATAATTAAATCATTACTTCATTTAAATGACGATAGTGATGAAAAAATTTTAAAGAAAATTAATGATGATATTCAAAAATATAATGATGTCCTTGAATCAACTATAAAAACAAACTGTAGTAATTATGATATTTTAAAAGATATTATTGTAAAATATATATCAAATGCTAAATCAAAAGTTGAAGATGCAATAAATGAAGTTGATGATGATGAAGAAGTAGTCGATGAAAAGGGTAAAGATGAAGATGATGAGGGTGAAGAAGAGGGTGAAGATGAGGATGATGAGGGTGGAGAAGAGGGTGATGAGGGTGAAGAAGATGGAGAAAAGGATGATGAGGGTGAAGAAGAGGGTGATGAGGGTGGAGAAGAGGGTAGAAAAACAAAAAAAAAGAAAAAGGTTAAAAACAAAAAAACGAGTAATAAAGATGATGTTAAAAAGGCTATTGATGAAGATATGGCTGTTATAAAAGAAGATTTAGAGAATTTGGAAAATAAAGATTATGTTGATAGATTATTACTTGTTTTAGAAAAAGAATCAGAATATTATGAAATGTTTATTAGTAGCACTGATAAAGTTTTTGATAATTCTGAACTACGTAATTATTTTAATAATATAAAAAAATTTTTAGATGATTACAAAGCACTATATAAAGAATATATCGAAGTTATGAAAATAAAGCTTGAAAAAAACAAAACAGATATGGAACGACAAAATAATGAGCTTAAATTAAATGAAACGAGTATAAAAGAATACGAGCTCGAAATTAAGAAATTAAAAGAACAACTTAAAAATGAACATAAAAAATATGAAGAGATTAGAAAAAAAATAGAAGAATTGGAAAAAAATGCTGATGCTGATACTGATGCTGATACTGATGTTGGTGCTATTGCAGTAACAAATGAAGGAACTGACCCAAACGAAGCGCGAAACCCTGTTTCAGGTGGTTATAAACGTAGATCAAAAGGTAATTCAAAACGTATTTCAAAAGGTATTTCAAAAGGTATTTCTAAACGCTATAAAATATATCATAATATTATTAGGAAGGGAGGAGAAGGAGGAGAAGGAGGAGAAGGAGGAGATGGAGGAGATGGAGGAGATGGAGGAGATGGAGGAGATGGAGGAGAAGGAGGAGATGGAGGAGATGGAGGAGATGGAGGAGAAGGAGGAGATGGAGGAGAAGAAAATATAGTTGCTGAAAAAAAGGAGGAAGAAAAATTAAAAATACAAATTAAAAAACTTAAACAACAGTATGCTGATGAAATTATAAAAATAAGAGATTTAAAATTAAAGATTAATGAATTAAAAAAAGGAATAGAAAAAATAAAAAAAAAAATAGAGACAATTCAAAAAAAGATTAAACAGTATGAAGAATTTTTAGAAAAAATAGAGGTGTTTTTTACTAAGATAAAAAATAATTTAGATAAAGTATCTATTAATTCTACTTCGAATAAAGAAGAACGGGGAAAATATACTAATATATCTCTATATAAAAAATACATTGAAACAATCATATTTAATATTAAAACAAAAATTCTATATTATTTTATAGCTAATTATATAAAATTTTGTAATGAATTTAATAATATCAGAGATGATAGTATAGGAGATGATAACTATGGTAAATTAAAGGATTTAATTGAAAAATTATATACTGAAGAAAAAGATGCTACTAAATTTACTGATAATGTATCTGATACTGCTGATGATGGTACTCCTGATGCTAAACCTTCTGGTACTCCTGTTGCTCCTGTTGATCCTGATGCTGATGGTGCTCCTGTTGCTCCTGTTGCTCCTGATGGTACTCTTGTTGCTTCCGATGTTCCTGTTGCGTCAGGTGGCGGTTTTAAAGGAGGTAAAGGACAGTTAAGTGTATGTGCGTATCTTACAGATGTTGAGGGTAATCTTGATTTTTTTGAAAAATATGTTAGAATATCAAAGGTCATTGAATGGACGGATTCTAAAAAGAATAGATTACGATTTAAACAAAAAGATAGTATGTTTGTTTTTGGCGGCGATTGTCAAGACCGTGGTATAGGTGATATAAGATTTGTCAATTTATTATTAAACTTTAAAGAAGAATATCCAGATCGTGTAGAATTTATAATAGGAAATAGAGATGCTAATAAGATACGCATATATTCTGAATTATCTGAAAAAATAGTTGGTATGAATAAGACAGAAAGCGTAGCCGAAAATAAATATTTAGCAAAATATGATAATTTCCCTTATTGGGTTAATAAGAATGAAAGGATTACATTAAGAAAATATTTGAAAGATAATAATTACAAGATTGATAACGTTAGCAGATTAAAATATATATTGGACTATACAATGGGTTCAAATGATGCCTTTGATAAAAGAAGGAAGGAACTTTCAATTATATTAAATAAAAATCCCAATTTGATTAGCGACAATGATATTGTTACAAGTTTCTTGAACTCTATATCACCAAATCCTAAAAATATCAAAGATACAAATGATAACTATATGCTTAAATATTTAAAAAGTGGTAAGATTGCTTATATATTTGGGGAACACATCTTTGTTCATGGTGCCATCAATAAATATAGTATTGGTTATATTCCTAATAATAAAAATATGGTTAATGATGTAGATAAGTGGGTTTCTGGTCTTAACAAATGGTTTCAGAAGGATTTAAAAGAATATATGGCAAACCCAGAATATGGAGGAATAAGCAAGAAACGCAAGGGATATAAAATAATAGATTATGTTGTTCCTTCTGATAATAAATCTGTAGTTTATTCTGATAATCTTAAAAATGGAAATGGACAATATATAAATACCAAGGTTATAAAATATTTAAATAAAGGAGGTATTCATAGTATTATATCTGGTCATAGACCGCACGGAGATTGTCCTCTTGTTCTTCGTAGTAAAAAATTAACAGCTGTCAGTGCCGACACATCTTATAGTAAAAAAGGGCATGTGTCTAAATGGGGAATAGATAATCGCGGCAATGCTGTAAGCGAAGTTCTATTATATCTAAATGGAGACATACAAATACATGGTAGATTACAAGATAATCAAAAATACGACTATATAATTAAAAATAAAGAGTCAAAGCCTGAAAAACAGGCAAAGCCTATTCCTAAATATGATAAATATATTGGATTACAATTGAAAAATAAATATTGGGTAAAGAACGTAATCTATGACAAGAGTGCTAAGAATGCTAAGAGTGCTAAGAATGCTAAGTATTACATATCATATGCCAAAGGTTTTGAATATGACGACAAATGGATAACTGAGACTGAATTACTAAAATTACTTTAATTATATACATTATTATATAGTATTATCTTTCTAGAATCCATCTCAATAGCCTCTCAATAGCCTCTCAATAGCCTCTCAATAGCCTCTCAATAGCCTCTCAATAGCCTCTCAATAGCCTATTAATAGCCTCTCAATATTTATTAAAAATTACTTAGAGTAATATAGAATAACAGAGCATTTATTGAGACACTGGATTTTTAAAATTTTTTCATTTTTAAATTTGAGTACATCTTTCTGTTTTTTCAAAAATTTCAAAAGTTTTTTGGAAATTACAAAATAAATCAAGAGATGTACTCAAATTTTATTTTTCAATTTTTAAAAAATTCTAGTGTCTTTTTA
>JACCDK010912565.1_pt1 | contig 11436 bp, 6 predicted proteins | sample 7445871 | NCBI WGS metagenome assembly JACCDK01 (sample SAMN15323436, study PRJNA562643) | freshwater metagenome | isolation source: river surface water | place: USA:Blue River Watershed | collected 2017-08-15
CAGTCGTGACGCAGGAGGTCAAGCCAGCAGTCGTGACGCAGGAGGTCAAGCCAGCAGTCGTGACGCAGGAGGTCAAGCCAGCAGTCGTGACGCAGGAGGTCAAGCCAGCAGTCGTGACACAAATGAGTTTATTTGAGCTTGAATCACTTAAACTTAAAAAATTAAAAATGGAACAGCTAGAGAAGCTTAAACAGATGGAATTAGAGAAACAAGAGAAGCTTAAACAGATGGAATTAGAGAAACAAGAGAAGCTTAAGCAGATGGAGATTGAACAACAAAATAAATTGCTGCTTCAGCAAGAGAAGCTTAAGCAGATGGAGCTTGAACAACAAGAGAGACTTAATATGATGGAACTAAAACATAAACAACATAGATTAGAAGTTGAGGTAGAAGAAAAGGATAAGGATCGTCAATTTATCCGTGAAGAGAATAATAAGAATAGATGTATGTATTCTAAGGTACGGTCTAATCAGTATCTAGATATGCAAGTTTACGGCACTCCTTCAAATCAATATATTAAATCAGATAATATGATTAAACTAATTAATTATAAAACGTATGATGCTATCAATTCATATCATCCAGTTGTTGATAACAACATTAAAGAATTGGTTAATGATTTTAGCAAGGATACAATTATCTATGAAGATACCAAATCTGAAACATTTAAAACGATTAATGTTTCAGATATCAATAAATTAGTTGAGAAGATTATTGAAACAAATAAACCAATTTTTGGTGAAGAAACAGTTTTAGTTAATAATACTTTGCAAAAAGTAGTTCATGAGTCTAAAGAGATTCCATTCATTGCTAGTCGTGATCAAAATAGATATTTAGACTCAACATATACTAAAAAGTTAAATAATCAAAATCATGTAAAGAATAAATCTAAGCAGCCTAAATATAATTATGTTAAACCAGTCAATAAGTTGAAGACGTTAAAGGATAATGAATTTAGTATTGAATGTTACTGCTGTTCTAATAAAATTAATTTGAATGATTCAGGATGTCACAGAAGTCATAATATTCCACAATCATCCTCAGGAGATTGGTCTAAAGATAATATTTATTTATGTTGCGCGACTTGTAATAGTAGTATGAGCGATCAATTAACTGTAGAAGAATATAAAGTTAACCTATTTGTAAAGATATACGAAAATTAATTATTCTATATTTTTTTTATCTATTCAAAATCTAAATTTGAATAATAATATAAGTATATATACACGATTGTAATATGAATTCTGTTATTGAGTATGATATTAAAATATCTAATATTAATCTTTTCTTCGATTTGATTAATTCATTGGGTTGCGATTACTATATCTCTTTTAATAAGAATTATAGCAATAATACCGGATTGATGAGTAATGACGATGGAGATGTTTACAAAAAAGATATTTTGAATGTAAAGAAAACTGTTATAGATGGGCTATTAAACTATTCACAGATAGAATATAAGATTTCAAACTACAATACAAAGAGAAATGCAAGTTTTAAACTCAATGAGGATATACTAGAGATGGCTTGTTCTCATAATGATAAGTTTATTGTAAAATTTCTTTTTATAAAAAATTCTCTTATTACAGACCCTTCAAAGTATGACACTTATGAAAAATTGATTTCCTTGAAGGATACTCTAAGATACAACTTTGATAATTATAAAATCATGATCGAGTCTATTGAAGGTGATAATATTGATCCAGTCATCAATCTCTTCAAAAAAAATATTGTAGAGGACAATTATAATGCACATGCATACCAGAGTTACATCTATATGATATCTAAATATATTTATGGAGAGTCTTCTAGTGGTAGATTCCAGAATAAATCAGGATTCAAGTCATTGGTAAATAATGTACATAACTTAGATAAACCAAAGTATTCTAGTAAGGTATTACCATATATCAACAACTACTATCTATGTGAGAAAACGGATGGTAAAAGAGTTCTAGCATTAATCTTTACTTTTGGTAAAGATGTATACTATGTTCTAATTTCTGATAAGATTTACTATGTCAATAAAAAATTTGATGAAGGACTTCTGACAGGTAAGTATAAACTCACTATTCTTGATTCAGAATTAGAATTTGAGGATGATTGTAAATGCGATGAATCTAATATGATTTATAAATCAGACTTTAAACTGAAAGTATTTGATATTTTAGTATTGAATAGTGAGAACGTAACAAAGTATCCATTTGAGAAAAGACTAGAACTTCTTAATAAAGTGAAATTAGGTCAACTTGGTAGTGTAAAAACTTTTATTAGACTGACTAATAAGAATTATAATAAAGAAATATTAGATTTCTATAACTCTGTAAAGGATACTAATATTGATGGATTAATATTTACTCCAACTTCAGATGTGCAATATAAAGTATTTAATCAGGGTTATCCAGTAAAGTATCTTAATAAGAATTATAAAAACATGTATTGCTATAAATGGAAACCTAGTAATATGATTACTATTGATTTCTATATTAGAAAGGCCGGGATCGAATCTAATAGATCTATTAAGTATATATTATTCAGTGGCATTAATAATAAAAGTTTTGAACGTAACAATTTAAGTTATATCGAAAATTATAAAGATTTAATCCCAGAAAAATATCACGATCTACAATATTTTCCTATCCAATTTAGTACAATAGATGCTCCAAAACTATATGAATTTTATAGTGATGAACTTGAATTAGATGGTAAAATAGGTGAGTTTAACTATATTAATAATGAATGGAATTTAGTTAAAATACGTACTGATCGTAATGTAGAATTAGAAAGAGGCGAATATTATGGTAATAATTATGATATTGCTTTAACAACATGGGAGATGATTAAGAATCCAATGAATATTGAAGATTTTAAAAATGATAGTTTGGTTCTAGACAATAGTTATTTCAAGACTAACGATAACTCAACTTACCAAGCTCAACGAAATTATAATTCATTCGTAAAAACATATCTATTGCAGATGATAACTGATAAGACATTTGAATACAAGGTTTATAAGAACTGGATTGTAGATTTGGCTTGCGGGAAAGGTCAAGATCTGTTCAGAATTGCGAACTTAGGATTTAAAAATGGATTATTTGTAGATGTCGACACTTCAGCATTATATGAACTTAATGAACGTAAACGTGGGTTATCAAATAAAATATCTATGCGTATCCATACTAAGTTAATAGATTTATCCAATACTAGTTATAATGACATTTTAGATAATTTGAATATGATTCGTTTAAACCAAGCAAATCTAGTTATATGTAATTTTGCTATTCACTATTTTACTGAAAATAGTGATATGATTACTAATGTAGTTAAACTTATCAGTGAGTTAATTAATAAAAATGGTGTTGTCATCATCACATGCTTTGATGGACAAAAAATATTCGATTTGTTGAATGATGTTGAAGAATATTCTATCGAGGAGAATGGAGTAAAGAAATACTCTATTATTAAAGATTATAAAGGTGAGTATTTGCAAGATTTCGGTCAAAAAATAAAGGTTCTTCTTCCATTTAGTGGAAAAGGAGAATATTATGGAGAGTATCTAGTTAACACAACCGCATTAACTAATATATTCAATGACAATGGATTCATTGAATACAATACTAATAATTTTGATTATTTATTTGATAGATATAACAATTTAAGCTTATTGAGTGATAAGGATAAAGAATACGTATCATTGTACAAATATATCATCTATATTAAAAAATAGATATCGTCTAGGACGTTAGTATTTTTTTTAAAAATTCATTATCGAGTTCAATATCTTCTTCTTCATCTTTGTACATCTTATTCAAAAGTTCATTATATACAAAATCCTCTCTCTTAGTCGCTCTAACAAATTTAAATTTTTCATCTGCCTCCTTTAGGTAACATAATTTTTTAAATGATTTTTTTGAATTCGGACCAAATAATGCATTTATAAATGCATTAGCTTCTCTTTCTTCTCCTTTCGTCCAATTATTACTTGTTCCAGCTTTGAAGAATCCTCTAGCAGGTTGTGCTTCAGTGAATATATTAATGAATGCATTTTTTCGAATACCTGGTGGAAGTGCTGTATCATTATGTAAAGATATAATAGTAGTTATATTGTAGTGTCTTCCCTGATAAAATAATTCATTCAATACTGTACTCTTACCCCAGTGTTTTGAATCAGATGTACAATCATCCATTACTATAACCATTTTTGGATTAAAATTTAAATATTTAACTGTATTCTGTTCGGCTTCAGTGAAAGATACTGAATTTTTATTTTGATCGTATAGTCTAGTAATTTCTTCTTTAAAGAATTTGATAGTACCTTCTTCATGCATCTTTTTTAATTGGTCTGAATATTTTTTGTCTTTGTCGTTCTCCAACAGTTTTTCGTAATAGTTCTCCATGATGAAATATTTTTTCTTGAGCTTGTGATCTAGATCTAGTTTGAATGCTATTGATTTTAGAATTAATACGTTGTTAACCTTTTTGAATAATTCGGATCTTTTACGTTGTTTCAACACAATCTCTTCTAACTCTTGTACGTTTAATTCTGGTTTTATTAGTGTCTTAGGAATCATATTAGTATATGAACCATTATAATCATTAGTCGGACAGAAAACATGACACATCGGTACATGTTGTCTTAAATTAAATAATATATCTCTTATAAGAACAGTTTTACCACTATTACTCCCGCCAAATAATAGAACAGATCTATTAATGAGCGAGTCGTGGTTCAATTCTAATTTGTTTAATCTATTAGTCATTTTAATAAATCTTTATATAAATCTATTTATTCTATATTAAATATATTTCTTGTTTCATCTGTGCCAAATTCTGAGGATTTTATAATATTAGGATTCATCACATCTTGATAGTATGACGGTTTATTAGATGTTTCGTATAATGATTTAGCATTTTTATTTATGATTGTATTATTAATCGACAGTATTATCAATGTGGAGAAAAACGAGTATATCCCGACCTTGATATTTTTTTGGTTTATATCAACCGTACTGTTATAGATCCATGCAAAAATTATTAATATAGATATCAATATCAATAGAACTACGTAGAATATATTTGAAAATAATTTAGTTAATGTTTTATTTTCAGCTATTACAGTTTCATTATAATGGTGTATATCGGTTGAAATCGTCATGTTTATATACAAGTATATATATTATGTAATCGATTTAGTATATTAATATATACTAATCTAACATACTATATTTTATAATATATTTATTAATAGACTATATAACTATTAATATAAGTTGTTATAGTTAATATATAGAAGATAATATAATTATCTAATTTTTAAAATGGAGACAGATGGATTTGAGTTAATAGACAAAAAATACTATATAAAGCTGATTGAGGAGATTAAATATATCGAAAATAAAATTAACAGTATCCTATCTACCCAAAAAATATATCTCAATAAGTCGCACATAATAAATTCATTGAATACGATAACTTTAAATTTATCATTATTTGTGGATAAAGAGTTTTTGATATTTAATAGATTTAAATTGAATAAGAAGAATCTTCTCCTTATTAATAAATATGAACTAGAGAATATAGTTATTTATTTAGAAAAATCTGATATAAATTATCAAATAATAACTAACTATACCGATTCATTGAATTTTATTAAAAATTATGTAAATATATTGTCGCAATATGATGTCATCATAGTTTTAGATAATAAGATTAAGAAGAAGGAATTGATAGATGAACAAAGAGAGTTCATTATGTTTATCCATGAAAATAATAAATATTATTACAGTTTAATAGATTTATTCCAATTTTTGACTAGATACATAGTTTGGAACGAAATAATAATTTACAACATCTCGTACAAAATTTCATATCTAAAATCTCCCATCGATGATAAAATATTTATGGTATATCCAACTTTTCTGTTTAAAGCTAAGATGAAGATATTTCTTATGGAATTAAAAAACTACAACTCTAATAAAATATATTTTAATTTGGTTAAAAGTTCTATATTAGAATTGCTAAATAATATTATTTATGATAGAATATATAAATATAACATTAAATGCATTGATAATCCTAATATAAACGAAAAGGATTTTTACGAACTCAACAAAAAAAATTTAAAGATTAAATCTTTAATAACATCAATAGATGATTATGCCGATATAGATATAAATAAAATTATTGAAATTGTGAATATTAATAATGTTCCAGCTCTTTTCAATTTTATAATTCCACAATACTTGTTGAATGAATATAATAATTTTAACATCATGATCGAATTTTTGATGGATGATAATGTTATGAAGGATAAAAACAATCAAAATTATTTATCTATACTCAAAGTATTTAATCTCAATGAACAGAAGGAATATGAATTACAAGAACTAATTTCTTATATAAAAAATCAAAAAAAACTAATAGATCCAATATTTGAACGTATGATAGAAAATATAAACGTTATAGAATGTAACATATGTTACGAACCAATACATATCAATAAAAGAATAATTTTAAAATGTTGTATGAAGGCAATATGTGAAACATGTGTCATTAGAAGTACATATAAAGAATCTTATAATATGGTATTTCCGATTGAAACTAAACTAATAAAAGGTAAATGTCCATTTTGTAATAAATTGATCCAATTGGAAAGAACATTAATTAAATTTAAAAAAACCTTAACTTACAACACTAATTCTTTTCACAAATTTTCATTGATCGATATAATTGAAAACATTATTAATAATATATCTCCTAAGTATGAAAAATTGATAAAGAAACAATTGAAAAATACAGAAATTGAAATTACAAGAACTTCTATAACAAAAAAAAATAATCTATGTATGATAATATCTTATAATTATAAAGTTTTAGATTATATTCACAACAATACTAGTATTGATTCCTGTATTATAAATATTACAGATCTAGAAAAAATACCTACCAATAAAATTATTTATAAACTCAAATCGACATTGATACTTGTATTTATAAACCAAAACAAAAAAATATTCTATGAAAAACTTAAACTCATATCATCGCATAGTAGAGCACCGAATGATTACATATTATTAAACTTTCCAAATATTGATAATATACACACTATAAATATGGTTTTATCACTATGTTCATTATCCAATATTCATATTATAAATATTAATTAAATAGTAGTGTTTCATTTATTTTATTTGTCTTTAGTTTATCCAAATGTTCGTTTATCTTTAAGCAATCATCATCATTTTTGTTTATAATTACAGATTTATCGAAACTAATAGTATCTAATAGACTATTGTTTTTTTTAAGAATTTTATTCATATCGATGTCCTCCTCATCTATAGACTCGAAAATATTATCTTCATAAGTATTGGTCTCACCATACTCCTCATGGTCATCTTCTAAATGTTCATCTTCTTCTAATTGTTCATCCTCATCTACTATAACAACCTCTTCCTCCTCCTCCTCTTCTTCTACTATAATTTGTGTTGGTTGTGGTATCGATTTATTTTTTGTTATTCTCTTTATATGTGAGTTTAATTTTTCTATCTCCTTCAAGGATTCGTATAATTTTGTTTGTGTGGTCTTATTATTTTCTAAACATAATGCATAATCTGATTTTAGTTTGTTGTAGTTATTAGAGGATTCTTTTAGTTCAACCAAAAGTTTATCATTTTTACCTTTTAAGTTAGAAACTTCCTGTTTGAATTTCTCTAATAAATCATAAATTTTCAACTTATCAACATCCTCACTTTTTTGTGATGGATCTGCAAATTGACTTAATAGAATATTTTTTTCATACAAGAGATTTTTAAGATAGATATCTTGCAATTTTACTAAATTATTATAATCTTGATGGTTATCAATAATAATATCTACATATTCTTTAATAACAACACTGATAACTCTTTTCAATGTATTATGTAGAACACCATGTAATATTTTAGACTTCTGTTGCTTATTTAGTTGATTTAAATAATTAGATGGAACAAATTCAATGATAAGCAATTCTATGCAGTCCTTAAAACTTAAATCGGTAAACTTGGTCGACGATTTAAAATATGCACAAATACAGTTTACCGATTGAATAAAGAATTCATCCTCTTTGGAAGAGTTTAAATATTCTAAAAGACTAGCAACATATACATTTTTTATATTAGAATTGGATAATATTGCATTGTTATAAATATTATTATAAATGATATTTATATATGAAGAACCTATAATTTCGAACTTGCTTATAGTTTGTTTATTTTGCTGATCCATTATAAGAGAATTACTTTTGAAATTATAATTTATTTGACTATAATAAATGTAAGTATAATTTCAAATAATAATTGTTTACTTATATATACACAATAATTGAATAAAAATGGATTCAAATGACTATTTTGAAAAGACATATCTAGAATATTACTTTCTCAAAGACATTCTAGATAGAGACAAACAATACCATATAGATGGGTTTGTCAAAAATGACTTAGATGATATAAATACAAAGGTAGATGATGTCAATATCCTGACACTACTTATTAAATATATTTTAGAATCGATAGAGTCTTCTAAAGTAATAAAATCAGTAGTAATACATAATGATGTAGATATTTATAAAATAAAGGGATATACATCTATAAAAACTAATAAGCAATACGATTTTATTTCATACCAAACAAATAACTTGTATAAAAATGATTTAAATGATGAGTTGATAGTGTATGGGTTTTTTACTAAGATGCCATCCATTTTTGAAAACATACAATCCTTTATAAAGAAAAAAAATTACCATGAAATAAATTATAGTTCCAAAACCCTGCTTGAAGATTTTAAAAAATTATTCCACAATATACAATTGTACAATATTAACCATATCATACACAAAGCAAAATTAGAACACACAAAACTGTTTTTCAAAAATGAGAAATATAATGATAAAAACAACAAATCATTTAAAATATTAAAAGATTTCAATGATGTGTTGAAGTACAAGTTTACCGAGGAGTACGACAGCTCAACATATGCTGCTTTCTTCAATTCCCATCAGGAGTATCTTTATGAAACAATTATAAATTTAAACAAACCAGATCTTATAAATGGATATTTGAACGATATAAAGATTAAAAATTCTATCATACATCAAAAAATAGAAAATGAAAATTCTATAATATCGAATACATTGAACAATATAGTTATAAGAAATCTGACCAAACTAAGATTCCCAAATCTATTCAATACCAATCATAATGATTGTTTGTTTAGAAACAACAAAGAGTTCTCTGTTGAAAAATTACCCGACAAATATAAAAATGTGATTTTATTGGAACACAAAAAAAATCAAGAATATATCAAACAGGTGCTAAACAACAAGTGCGACCACAAAAAAATAAAACTTTACAACAACAACAATATAGACTTTCAAGAATTTACAATTTTAAATGAGTATATTGACAATGAACAATCAGAGTCAAATGATTCTATGATAGTTTGTAAATTATGTAATCTAGATCTTATATGTCCACATGAGTATTTATATATCCAATTACTTAAGGAAAAGGTTGATGATAATTCAAATGACAAATCAATATTCAATTATGATAAGTATATAAATCAAGTCAACCAAATTATTACGAATAAGTATTCTAGTGATGCTAGCTTGCAATATAAATTTTACTGTAAGATATGTGGAGGTTTCCTAAGTGATGATCACAATGCTCTCGATATGTTTAAATCTATCAATATGATTAAATCTACAACAATAAAGTCTGTAGACGAGGAGTTGAAAAAATATATTATAAGAGAATCCTTCTACATTACTAGTAGTTATATAGATATAGAAACCGATGATATAGAACAAAAGACTATGGTTTGGGCTATAACAGATATTGTTATTGGGCATTTGTCTGAAATAAATCAAAAGATAACCAAGAAGAAGAATAATAGTGAACAACAAGATATTTTGTTAAAATTTCATATAAAGATAATAATATTCACTATAATCATATTATTAATAAACCAAACCAAAAAGATTGGGTTTAAGGGATTTACAAAATCACCCAACTTGAAGGATTTGTTGAACCAATGTTTTACAATATTTATTAAGTATGCTTCAACCACTATTACTAAACTCTCAATTCAATATATTGATATTAAAAGTTTATTAATCGAATACTATAAACTAATAGTAACCAATACTATAACCTTTAAAAATGAAAAGAATGTGGACGAAGATGTTAGAAGTGTAGAAAATAGTATTAATTATAAAATACTCAAATCATATTTGAATACTTATTTGAACATAAAAACGAACGATATAGAGGTTATATTGAATAAAAATATCATACAACCAAATAAAAATAAACAACAACCCAAAGACGAAAATCTGTATGACTCTATAAAAATAGATAAGTATGATAATAAATTGGTCAATAATAATAGATTCAACTCATATCTAACATTTGTTAAAAATTTAAAATATGAGACAAATGAATCTGAACCAAAGGAAAAGGTCTTTGAATCTAAAAAGGTTAAATATGAAAATATATTAAAACTACCATTCTCATCAATTAAGTTCGGATTGAATGATAAAAAATTAATAAATTACAAATTGGACAATATAGAAAAAATAGATATAAATAGATTTTATATAAATTATACTTATAAGTGTCCAGAAGGTGAATTTCATAATCTAGTTGATGAATCATGTACTAAGTGTAAAATTAACTCATCATTGACCAATACGCGAGATTCAGATTATTTTCAAAAATATAAGAATAAGTATAAGATAGAAATAGATAAGGAGAAATCTTTAAAGCAGAATAAAATAGATTTTATTATAGATAATTACAAGAAGCCTGTATCTAAGAAGGTCAAATTGGATACTAGCCTAAACAATGAGTCTATCAATATAATATCTAATCTATATAATATCGATATCGATTATTTATTAAATTTGGGGTCTATTGAAGGAATAGACTATAATAAAAAATATTTTACTAGTATCGTAGTTGATCCAAATGAAAGAATACTAAAGTTGACAAATTATTTATTATACCTAACCGTCGAGTATAATAAATTCAGACACAACAATAAATCGTATCCGAAGATATCTATAAATCTTATAGATATGATAGAATCTTATAAGAATATATTGACTGAAGATGAACTAATAAATTTATTATTGAATACTATATACAATAACATTATCAATATTTATAACATAAATAATAAGGACAATGATTTATTTCTGTTCACTGACACATTGACACATAGTATTATTAAATTTGACGAGATCTATTCATTATACGATTATTCTACTATTAAATATCTTTTACGTAAATCTAAAAATGAGGATGAAGTAGTGATAGACACAGACCAGTACGATACTAATGATGTTAACGAATACGACGATCTTTTTGGAAACGATTTATTTGATGAATCATTTGATGG
>JACCDK011643142.1_pt1 | contig 11434 bp, 15 predicted proteins | sample 7445871 | NCBI WGS metagenome assembly JACCDK01 (sample SAMN15323436, study PRJNA562643) | freshwater metagenome | isolation source: river surface water | place: USA:Blue River Watershed | collected 2017-08-15
CATGCACGCCTACGCGGTGCAGGACGCCGCTGGCCTGATCAAGCTGGACGCGATGGAGAACCCCCACCGCCTGCCCCCCGCGCTGCAGGCCGAACTGGGCCATCGCCTGGGTGCGGCGGCCTTCAATCGCTACCCTGGTGCGCGCATCGACGACCTGCGCGCTGCGCTGGCCCGGCAGGCCGGACTGCCCACGGGCTGCGCCCTGATGCTGGGAAACGGTTCCGACGAACTGATCTCCCTGCTGGCCCTGGCCTGCGACGTGCCCGGAGCGTCCGTTCTCGCGCCGCTGCCCGGCTTCGTGATGTACGCCATGAGCGCGCAGCTGCAGGGCCTGAAGTTCATCGGCGTAGACCTCACGCCCGATTTCGAGCTGGACGAGGCGGCCATGCTCGCCGCCATCGCGCAGCACCAGCCGTCCATCATTTACCTGGCCTATCCGAACAACCCCACCGCCAACCTCTGGGACGACGCGGTCATCGAGCGTATCGTGCAGGCTGCGCCCGGCTTGGTGGTGATCGACGAGGCCTACCAGCCCTTTTCCAGCCGCAGCTACATCGACCGCCTGGGCCGTCACCCGCATGTGCTCCTGATGCGCACCCTCTCCAAGTTCGGCCTGGCCGGCGCGCGTATCGGCTACATGATGGGCCCAGCCGACCTGATCGCCGAGATCGACAAGGTGCGCCCTCCCTACAACATCAGCGTGTTCAATGCCGAGGCGGCCCTGTTCGCCCTGGAGCACGCCGCCGTCTACGAAGCCCAGGCCGCCGACCTGCGCGCCCAGCGCGGGGCCCTGTTGCAGGCGCTGGCGCTGATGCCTGGCGTGAAGGCCTGGCCCAGCGACGCCAACATGATCCTGGTGCGTGTGACCGACGCCCAGGCCGCCTTCGAGGGCATGAAGCGCCGCGGGGTACTGGTCAAGAACGTTTCTAAAATGCACCCCTTGCTGGCCCAGTGCCTGCGCCTGACCGTCGGCACCGCCGACGAAAACGCCCAGATGCTCGCCGCCCTGCAGGCCTCCTTATGACCACCACGCCCACCCCTCGCCAAGCCGACGTCACGCGCAACACCGCCGAGACGCAGATCCGCGTGCGCGTCAACCTCGACGGCACGGGCGCCAACAAGCTGTCCACCGGCATCGGCTTTTTCGACCACATGCTCGAACAGATCGCCCGCCACGGCCTGATCGACCTCGAGATCGAAGCCAAGGGCGACTTGCACATCGACGGTCACCACACCGTGGAAGACGTCGGTATCACCCTGGGCCAGGCCGTCTTCAAGGCCATCGGCGACAAGAAAGGCATTCGCCGCTACGGCCATGCCTACGTGCCCCTGGATGAAGCCCTTTCGCGCGTGGTGATCGACTTTTCCGGCCGCCCCGGCCTGGAGATGCACGTGCCGTTCAAGAGCGGCATGATCGGCGGCTTCGACAGCCAGCTGGCCTACGAGTTCTTTCAGGGCTTCGTGAACCACGCCTTCGTGACGCTCCATATCGACAACCTGCGGGGCGAAAACGCGCACCACCAGTGCGAGACCGTCTTCAAGGCCTTCGCCCGTGCAATGCGCGCGGCGCTCGAACTCGATCCGCGTTCGGCCGGTGTCATTCCCTCCACCAAGGGTTCCCTGTGACGCCCGGCGCGTCCCCTATCTGATTCCGGTTTGCGATGACCACCGTCGCTGTTGTCGATTACGGCATGGGTAACCTGCGATCGGTCACCCAGGCGGTGCTGCATGCCGCCCAGGGCAGCGGCGTTGACGTGGTCTGGGCCCGTCGCCCCGAGGAGGTCATGGCTGCCGAGCGGGTGGTCCTGCCCGGGCAGGGCGCCATGCGCGATTGCATGCGCGAGCTGCACCAGTCGGGCATGCACGCGGCGGTTATGCATGCCGCAGCGCACAAACCACTCATGGGGGTATGCGTCGGCATGCAAATGCTGCTCGATCGCAGCGAGGAGGGCGCCACCGAGTCCCTGGGCCTGATCCCCGGCGAGGTGGTCCGCTTCCAGCTGGACGGCCAGCACCAGCCCGATGGCAGCCGCTACAAGGTGCCCCAGATCGGCTGGAACCGGGTGCGCCAGTCCCAGCCCCACCCGGTCTGGGCCGGCGTGCCCGATGGCAGCTGGTTCTACTTCGTCCACAGCTACTACGCCCGGCCGTCGGATGCCCGCCACACCGTGGGGGAGGCGGACTACGGGGGGTTCTTTACCGCCGCGGTTGCACGCGATAATATTTTTGCCACCCAGTTCCACCCCGAGAAAAGCGCTGACTCCGGCCTGGCCCTCTACCGCAACTTCCTGCACTGGAATCCCTGATTCCGGCTCCCCCCATGCTGCTCATTCCCGCCATTGACCTGAAAGACGGTCACTGTGTTCGCCTCAAGCAAGGCGACATGGACCAGGCCACCACCTTCAGCGAAGACCCGGCCGCCATGGCACGGTCCTGGCTGGACAAGGGCGCGCGGCGCCTGCACCTGGTGGACCTCAATGGCGCCTTCGCCGGCAAGCCCCAGAACTTTTCAGCCATCAAGTCCATCCTCAAAGCAGTGGGCGACGACATCCCGGTGCAGCTCGGGGGCGGTATCCGCGACCTGGACACCATCGAGAAATACATCGACGGCGGCCTGCGCTACGTGATCATCGGCACCGCCGCCGTCAAGAACCCCGGCTTTCTGAAAGACGCGTGCAGCGCCTTCGGCGGCCACATCATCGTGGGCCTCGACGCCAAGGACGGCAAGGTCGCCACCGACGGCTGGAGCAAGCTCACCGGTCACGAGGTCATCGATCTGGCCAAGAAATTCGAGGACTGGGGCGTCGAGTCCATCATCTACACCGACATTGGTCGCGACGGCATGCTCTCGGGCATCAACATCGAAGCCACCGTCAAGCTCGCGCAATCGCTCACCATCCCCGTCATCGCCTCGGGCGGTCTGTCCAACATGGCCGACATCGAGAAGCTGTGCGCGGTGGAGGATGAAGGCATCGAGGGCGTGATCTGCGGCCGCGCCGTCTACAGCGGCGATCTCGATTTCGCCGCTGCGCAAGCCAAGGCCGACGAGCTAGGCGCCTGATGGCCCACCCCCGGCGGCCACTGGCCTCGGGGTCTGCGCTCATTCCGGGTTTGCGTCCTGAGTCATTGAAAGTCTTTCGCCATGCTCGCCAAACGCATCATTCCCTGCCTGGACGTCACCGGCGGCCGGGTCGTCAAGGGCGTCAACTTCGTCGAGTTGCGTGACGCCGGCGACCCGGTGGAAATCGCTGCCCGCTACAACGAGCAGGGCGCCGACGAACTCACCTTCCTGGACATCACCGCCACCAGCGACGGCCGTGACCTGATCCTGCACATCATCGAAGCCGTGGCCTCGCAGGTCTTCATCCCGCTCACGGTCGGCGGTGGTGTGCGCACCGTCGAGGACGTACGTCGTCTGCTCAATGCCGGCGCCGACAAGACCAGCTTCAATTCGGCCGCCCTCGCCAACCCGCAGGTGATCTCCGACGCCTCGGACCGCTATGGTTCGCAGTGCATCGTGGTGGCCATCGACGCCAAGCGCCGCGCGGGGGACGACGAAGCTGCCCGGGGCCCGGGCTGGGACGTCTACAGCCACGGCGGACGCAAGAACACGGGTCTGGACGCAGTGGCCTGGGCCACTGAGATGGCCCGCCGCGGCGCCGGCGAGATTCTTTTGACCAGCATGGACCGCGACGGCACCAAGTCCGGTTTCGACCTGGCCCTCACCCGCGCGGTGGCCGACGCGGTAGCCGTCCCGGTCATTGCCTCCGGCGGCGTGGGCCATCTCGACCATCTGGCGGACGGCGTGCAGCAGGGCGGCGCCGACGCGGTGTTGGCCGCCAGCATCTTCCATTACGGTGAGTACACGGTGCAACAGGCCAAGCGCCACATGCAGGCGCGCGGTATCACCGTGCGCCTGTGAGCGCCGCGTCGCCCCCGACCCCTGCGCACGCGCGTATCAGGGACAATCAGACCATGGATTGGCTGGACCGGATCAAGTGGGACGAGCGCGGGCTCGTGCCTGTCATCGCCCAGGAAGCGGGTAGCGGCGACGTGCTGATGTTCGCCTGGATGAACCGTGAGGCCCTGACGCGTACCGCCCAGGAGGGCCGCGCGATCTATTTCAGCCGCTCGCGCAACAAGCTGTGGGCCAAAGGCGAGGAGTCCGGGCATGTGCAGACCGTGCACGAGATCCGCCTGGACTGCGACAACGACGTCATCCTGCTGCGTGTCACCCAACTCGGTCACGAACCCGGCATCGCCTGCCACACCGGTCGCCACAGCTGCTTTTATCAGCGCCTGCAGGACGGCCAGTGGCAGTCCTGTGAACCGGTCTTGAAAGACCCGGGCACCATCTACACCTGACCGCCATGTCTTCCACGCCCTCCAATACGGACTCCCTGGCCCGCCTGGCCGCCGTCATCGAAAGCCGCAAGCCCGCCCACGGCGGCGACCCTGAGCGCAGCTACGTGGCGCGCCTCCTGCACAAGGGTCCCGACGCCTTCCTGAAAAAGGTGGGCGAAGAAGCCACCGAGGTGGTCATGGCCGCCAAGGACGTCGACCACGGGGGCGACAAGCACAAACTCGTGGGCGAGGTGGCCGACCTCTGGTTCCACACCCTCATCGCCCTGGCCCATTACGGCCTCACGCCCGATGATGTGGTGGCTGAACTCGTGCGCCGCGAAGGGCTCTCGGGCCTGGAGGAAAAGGCCCTTCGCAAAGCCCAGGCCCGCGAGGCCAGCCAGGACTGAGGCCCCGGTGGCCCCAATGAGCGAACCCGAAGTCCTCGACCCCCTGCCGGCGGGCCCGCGTCCGCAAGGGGATCGCGTCCTGATGCACGTGCTCTATGGCCTGCACACCTGGGCCTGGCTGAGCCTGGGCGTGCTGGCGGTGATCGCCCTCATCGTCAACTACATCCGTCGCGCCGACGAGCGTGACCCCCTCTACATCCTGCACCACCGCTACATGATCGCCACCTTCTGGTGGACCGTGCTGTGGCTGGTGCTCACCATGCCGCTGTACCTGCTGTTCGTGCTGCCGGGCGCCCTGGCGCACGCGATCGTGGGCCTGTGGTACCTGTACCGATGCATCCGCGGCTGGCTGCGGTTTGCCCACCATGCCCTGCCCCAGGGGCCTGTCCTGTAACGACTTCCAAGCCCATGAACCACGACCCGAACTGCCTGTTTTGCAAGATCGTCCAGGGGCAGATCCCCTCGCGCAAGGTCTACGAAGACGACCAGATCTACGCTTTCCACGACATCCATCCCTGGGCGCCGGTGCATTTCCTCATGATCCCCAAAGCCCATATCCCTTCCCTGGCCCAGGTGGACGGCCAGCACGAGGCCCTGCTGGGCCGCATGATGACCCTGGTGCCGCAGCTGGCATTGCAGGAGGGCTGCAACCCCTATCCCGAGGGCGGCTGGCGGGTCGTCACCAACACCGGTGCCGAGGGCGGGCAGGAGGTTCATCACCTGCATATCCACGTCATGGGCGGCCCACGTCCCTGGTTCAAGGGCTGAGTCCTGTCCTACGTGGGTGAGGGGACATGGCCCCGCAGGTCTAAAATGCCCCGCAATCCACCGAATTCATTCAGGAGTTATCCATGGGTACCTTTTCCATCTGGCATTGGCTGATCGTTCTACTGATCATCGTGCTGGTCTTCGGCACCAAGAAGCTCAAGAACATCGGCTCCGACCTCGGCGGCGCCGTCAAGGGCTTCAAGGACGGCATGAAGGACGGTTCGGCCCAGGCCCAGGCCGATGCCGCCACCACCACCCCGCCGACGACCCCGCCGCAGCAGGCCCCCTTGGCGCAGCCCGCTGGCGACAACAAGACCACCATCGACGTCGAGGCCCGTAACAAGTCCTGAATCGGCTCACGTGCACCCTGAAGCGGCCCGGCGTGTCCGGGTCCTGCGTCGTGGGTTCGCTGGCTCGTTCCCTCCGTGATAGACCTCGGCATTTCCAAGATCGCGCTGATCGGCGCCGTGGCGTTAATCGTCATCGGGCCCGAGAAGCTGCCGCGCGTGGCCCGCACCATTGGCACCCTGCTGGGCAAGGCGCAGCGTTATGTCTCCGACGTCAAGGCCGAAGTCAATCGCTCCATGGAGCTCGACGAGCTTCGCAAGATGAAGGACACGGTCGAGACTGCCGCGCGTGACGTCGAGAGCTCGATCCAGACCACCAGTGCCGAACTCGGCTCCAGCCTGGGCGATACCCCGGCCATCGACTACAGCGCGCCGCTCGAAGTGCCGCCCGTGACGCCCGAGTACAAGCACCCGGGCAAGAAATGGCGGATCAAGCAGGGCGCCACACCCAATTGGTACAAGGCCCGCAACGGCGTGCGCCGTCACGCGCTCTCCGGCGCGGCCCGCGTGGCCCGCTATCGGCCCAAGAAATTCAACTAGATGGCCGATCCCACGAACAAAGAAGACGAGCTCGCCGGGACCGAACAGCCCTTTGTCGCTCACCTGGTGGAGTTGCGTGATCGGCTGATCAAGGCGTTCATCGCGGTGGCAGTCGCGGGTGCGGTGCTCGCACTCTGGCCGGGTCCCGCGGCGCTGTACGACATCCTGGCTGCGCCGCTGACCGCGACCCTGCCGAAGGGCGCCACTCTGATCGCGACCTCGGTGATCTCCCCCTTCCTGGTGCCCCTCAAGATCCTGCTGATGGCGGCGTTCCTGATCGCGCTGCCTGTGGTGCTCTATCAGGTCTGGGCCTTTGTCGCGCCGGGACTCTATGCGCACGAAAAGAAACTGGTGATGCCGCTGGTGGTTTCCAGCACGGTGCTGTTCTTCATCGGCGTGGCGTTCTGTTACTTTTTCGTGTTTGGCCAGGTGTTCGCTTTCATTCAGAGCTTTGCGCCCAAGAGCATCACCGCCGCGCCGGACATCGAGGCCTACCTGAGCTTCGTGCTCACCATGTTCCTGGCCTTTGGTCTGGCCTTCGAGGTGCCCATCGTCGTGATCGTGCTGGCGCGCATGGGCATCGTCTCCATCGAAAAACTCAAGGCCTTTCGCAGCTACTTCATCGTGCTGGCCTTCATCGTGGCGGCCGTCGTGACGCCGCCCGACGTGGTGTCGCAGCTGGCGCTGGCCCTCCCGATGATCGTCCTCTACGAGATCGGCATCTGGGCGGCCAAGCTGTTCATCAAGCACACCCAGGCGCCCACCGAGGAAGCTGCGTCGACCGACGCGTGAGCCCGCGTCCGCGCTGCGCGGGCGGGGTCAGCGTGCCGGTGGCGCCGCCTGCGGGCGCGGGCGCAGGCCCGCCGTCACTGTCACCGTCATGGGCGCGTCCTTGCGCTGCAGCTTGAATTGCGCCGCTGTTCCCGGCTTGAGTGCCGCGACGCTGGACAGCAGCTCCGACACATTGGCGATGGGCTTGCCGCCCACTTCAGTGATCACATCGCCGGGTCGCACGCCCGCGCGGGCGGCGGGTCCGTTTTGCAGCACGCCCGTGATCAGGACGCCGCGAGGGGTTTTCACGCCGAAGGTCTCCACCAGCTCGGGCGAGAGGTCGGCTGGCTCGACGCCGATCCAGCCGCGGCGCACCACGCCTTCCTTGACGATGCCCTCGAGCACCAGCCTGGCGGTGGACACGGGGATGGCGAAGCCGATGCCCAGGCTGCCGCCCGTGCGCGAGTAGATGGCGGTGTTGATCCCCATCAGGTGACCGTTGACATCGACCAGCGCGCCACCGGAGTTGCCGGGGTTGATGGCGGCATCGGTCTGGATGAAGTTTTCGAAGGTGTTGATCCCCAGCCGGTTGCGCCCGATGGCGCTGACGATGCCGCTGGTGACGGTCTGCCCCACACCGAAGGGGTTGCCGATGGCCAGCACCTGGTCGCCCACCTGCAGGTTCTCGGCGTTGCCCAGGGTGATGACCGGCAACCGATCCAGCTTGATCTTCAGGATCGCGAGGTCGGTCTCGGGGTCGGTGCCGATCACTTGCGCGCGGGTGCTGCGGCCGTCATTGAGCTGCACCTCGATCGCGTCAGCGCCTTCGATCACATGGTTGTTCGTGAGGATGTAGCCCTCGGGGCTGATGATCACGCCGCTGCCCAGGCCGGCCTGGGGGCGCGTGCCTCCCGGGGGGTCACCGAAAAAGAAGCGGAACCAGGGCTCGCGCGTGTGCGGATTGGGCTGGGCCGCGGTGAGTGTGCTGATACTCACGACCGCTGCCGCCGCCCGCTTGGCCGCTTCGCGCAGGCTGCCTGGCGGTGTGACGCCGGCGGGCAGGGCCGGGCCCTCGACCCATGCCACGCCAGTACCGCGCTGCAGGCTGCCCAGCCCCAGCCATCCGGGCTGCAGGGTGGCCACCACGAAGTAGGCGGCCAGCAACACCGTGACGGCTTGGGAGAAAAGGAGCCAGTAGCGACGCATGGACGGGACGGGGCGGGGCAGGCCGCGGCTGCGGCGGGGGCATGCAGTGTAGAACGCCCGCCATATCCGACAATCGCGAGGTAACGGAACTGCCATGGCCAGCGCACAACAGCTTCTTCACGCTTTCGACACCCTGCTGCAACCCGAGCGCTTCAAGGACTACGGGCCCAACGGTCTGCAGGTCGAGGGCCGCCCCGAGGTGCGTCGCATCGTCTCGGGCGTGACCGCCAGCCTGGCGCTGATCGACGCGGCCATCGAGGCCGGCGCAGACGCGCTCTTCGTGCACCACGGCCTGTTCTGGCGGGGGCAGGACGGGCGGGTCACTGGCTGGATGAAGCAGCGCCTGGCCCGTCTGCTGGCGCACGACGTCAACTTGTATGCCTACCACCTGCCGCTGGATGCCCACCCCGACCTGGGTAATAACGCCCAGCTTGCGCAGGTGCTGAGCCTGCGGTCCGATGCCCGCTTCGGCGACCAGGACCTGGGCTTTCTCGGCGGCGCCGTCGATGGTGCGGCTTTTACCGACACCGGCGCGCTGGCGGCCCGTATCGAACAAGCCCTGGGTCGGCCGGTCCTGCGCGTCGACGGCGCTGCGGGCCCGATCACCCGGGTGGCCTGGTGCACCGGCGGAGCCCAGAGCTACTTCGAGGCTGCGATCGCCGCTGGCGCGCAGGCCTTCATCACTGGCGAGATCTCCGAGCCGCAGGCCCACTACGCCCGCGAGTGCGGCGTGAGTTTCCTGGCCTGCGGGCACCATGCCACCGAGCGCTATGGCGCGCCGGCCGTGGCGACGCACGTCGCGTCGCGGCTGGGACTGGAGCACCGGTTCATCGACATCCCCAATCCGGCATGAACACCTTGCCGTCTGTCGCGCCTCTCGCGATCACCCAGGGCGACCCCGCCGGCATCGGTGGCGAGTTGATCGCCAAGCTGTACGCCGAGGATCCCGCGCTCACCACGGGCTGCTTCGTCGTCGGCGACGCGGCCCACCTGCGCCGAGCCGCCGCAGTCGTGGCCCGACCGGGCCAGGCGCCGCTGCCGGTGCAGGAGATCGCCGACCCTGCGCAGGCCCTGTCTGTGCCCGTGGGCTGCATCCCGCTGCTGCAGGTCGGGTCCGCGCGGCCCCTGGTGCGATGGGGCCAGGTGCAGGCCGAGGCCGGCCGCCTGGCAGCCGATGCCGTCACCTGGGCCGCCCGTGCTGCGTTGCGCGGACAGGTCGGTGCGATCGTCACCGCCCCCCTGCACAAAGAGGCGCTGGCCGCTGCCGGCGTCCACTATCCCGGCCACACCGAGCTGCTGCAGGCCGAGGCTGCGGCCCACCTGGGGCGGCCGGTTGCGGAGGTCCCGGTGCGAATGATGCTGGCCAGCCCAGCGCTGCGTGCCGTGCTAGTGAGTATTCACGTATCACTGCGTCAAGCGATCGAGGCCGTGACCCGGGACAACGTGCTGCAGACCCTGCGTATCACCCACGCGGCGCTGTCCGTGGCCCTGGGGCGCGCGCCGCGCATCGCGGTGGCGGGACTGAACCCGCATGCGGGGGAGGGGGGGCTTTTCGGGCGCGAGGAGATCGAGACCATCGCCCCGGCCATCGCGCAGGCCCGGGACGAGGGGCTGGACGTGCACGGCCCGATCGCGCCGGACACCGTCTTCATGCGGGCACGCGCCCGCGAGGGCCGGCCCGGCGAGTTCGATGTGGTCGTCGCGATGTACCACGACCAGGGCCTGATCCCGGTCAAGTACCTGGGGCTGGACGAAGGCGTCAACGTGACCCTGGGTCTGCCCCTGGTACGCACCAGCCCGGACCATGGCACTGCCTTTGACATCGCCGGTACCGGGCGGGCCGATCCAGGCAGCCTTGCGCAGGCGATACGCACCGCGCGGGCCCTATGGTTTATCGAAGGGGCGCCTTGAATCGGCCCGATACGCTCCGCTACAATCGCGGGTTGACCCTTACTACCCAGCGAATCCCCTTCGAGGACCCCCATGAGTGACACCCCAATGGACGCCAGCAAACGGACGTGGTTGATCGCGTCCGGCTGCGCGGGCGCAGTGGGCGGCGCATTTGTCGCCGTACCGTTTGTGAGTACGTTTCAGCCTTCCGAGAAAGCGAAGGCGGCAGGGGCGGCGGTGGAGGTCGACATTTCGGCCCTGCAGCCCGGCGAGAAGGTCACCGTCGAATGGCGTGGCAAGCCGGTCTGGATCATGAAGCGCACCCCCGAGCAGGTCGCCGCTCTGGCCAAGCTCGACGGCCAACTGAGCGACCCCCAGTCCGACCGCCAGGCCTACCCCACGCCGGAGTACGCCAAGAACACCCATCGCTCCATCAAGCCTGAAGTCTTCGTCGGTGTGGGCATCTGCTCGCACCTGGGCTGCTCGCCCTCCGACAAGTTCCAGTCCGGCCCGCAGCCCTCGCTGCCCGATGACTGGCAAGGCGGCTTCCTGTGCCCTTGCCACGGCTCCACCTTCGACCTGGCCGGTCGCGTCTTCAAGAACAAGCCCGCGCCCGACAACCTCGAAGTGCCCCCGCACATGTACCTCTCGGACTCCAGGATCCTGATCGGCGAAGACAAGAAGGCTTGAGACCATGGCTGAATTCAAGGAAATCTCCCCCAACGCCAGCGCTGCCGACAAGCTGGGCAACTGGTTCAACAACCGGTTCCCCACGGCCTTCTCTGCGTACCGTGACCACCTGTCCGAGTACTACGCGCCCAAGAACTTCAACTTCTGGTACTTCTTCGGCTCGCTGTCGCTGCTCGTGCTGGTGATCCAGATCGTCACCGGCATCTTCCTGGTGATGCACTACAAGCCCGACGCGAACCTCGCTTTCGCCTCGGTCGAATACATCATGCGCGACGTTCCCTGGGGCTGGCTGGTGCGCTACATGCACTCCACCGGCGCTTCGGCCTTCTTCGTCGTGGTCTACCTGCACATGTTCCGTGGCCTGATCTACGGCAGCTACAGGAAGCCGCGTGAACTGGTCTGGATCTTCGGCTGCGCGATCTTCCTGGTGCTCATGGCTGAAGCCTTCATGGGCTACCTGCTGCCCTGGGG
>JACCDK010069692.1_pt1 | contig 11433 bp, 9 predicted proteins | sample 7445871 | NCBI WGS metagenome assembly JACCDK01 (sample SAMN15323436, study PRJNA562643) | freshwater metagenome | isolation source: river surface water | place: USA:Blue River Watershed | collected 2017-08-15
AACAAGGTTGGTTGCACCTGGACCAGAAGTTGCAATACAAACTCCTGCGCGACCAGTTACTTGCGCATAGCCAGTTGCAGCATGTCCTGCGCCTTGCTCGTGGCGAACCAAGATGTGGCGAATTGTTGAGTCATAAATTGGATCGTAAGCAGGAAGGATGGCGCCACCAGGCAGACCGAACATCACGTCTACGCCCGCTGCTTCTAGGCTTTTCACCAATGAAGTAGCTCCGGTCATGGTGGTGCCGTTCGCTGTTGGAACGTGTTGTGTTGTCATCTTCTTGCTCCTTTCCCGTTTGAGTGAACTTTTCTCTTACATTCTTAGAAGTTTGTTAAATGAAAAAACCCTCAGATATCTGAGGGCGCGCATGCTGTGAGGGCATGCGCTATCGAATCACCACCACTGATGAAGAGACGATTGCTGTACGCATGCCCGTATTCTCGCCTAGAGCGAGCGTATGAGTCAAGAGATGAGATACACATCTCAATAAATGGAATGGAACTGGTGGCTAAAGCCAGACAGCGCCCTTCGAAGCAGAGCTGACCCCCTTGGAGAACTTGGCAAGTACTCCCTTGGTGAACTTGTGAGGGATTGGCTTCCAGCCCACTTTTCTCGCTTCCAATTCTGCTGGATCAACGAGGAGATCCAAGGTGCGGTTGACGACATCGATACGGATGCGGTCGCCATCTTTGATAAATGCAATCGGTCCCCCGTCGACAGCCTCAGGAGAAATATGTCCGACACAGAGTCCGGTTGAACCTCCAGAGAAGCGACCATCGGTAAGGAGCAAGGTTTTCTTTCCGAGTCCGGCGCCCTTGATTGCACCGGTCACCATCAACATCTCGCGCATGCCAGGTCCGCCCTTAGGACCTTCATAACGAATAACGACCACATCGCCTTCCTTGATGGTGCCATTTTCAACTGCATCCATCGCCGCTTGCTCGCGTTCGAAGACGCGTGCTGGTCCTTCGAAGGTTTCAATTCCAATACCAGCTGTCTTACAGACAGCGCCATCTGGTGCGAGCGAACCACCAAGAATTGTGATTCCAACGTCGGTAGAAATCGGCTTATCAGCTGCAAAGAGCACATCACCATCTGGAAATGGTGGGTTGATATCAGCCAGGTTTTCAGCCATGGTCTTGCCGGTTACGGTTAAGCAATCTCCGTGAAGGTATCCAGCATCAAGAAGGATTCGGAGTACGACAGGAATGCCGCCGACTCGATCGACATCGGTCATTACATACTTACCGAATGGCTTGAGATCTCCCAATAGCGGAACCTTTGAGCCGATGCGATGGAAATCTTCGAGAGTCAAGTCGACCTCTGCTTCATGTGCTATTGCAAGCAAGTGAAGAACTGCGTTTGTAGAACCGCCAAGGGCCATCAAAATTGTGATGGCATTTTCAAATGCTTTCTTCGTCAAGATATCGCGGGTGGTAATTCCCTTAGCGATGAGGTTGACAACTGCTGCGCCTGATTGAATTGCATATGCATCACGACGGCGATCAACAGCCGGTGGAGCAGCTGATCCAGGAAGTGATAGTCCAATTGCTTCGGCGATACTTGCCATGGTGTTAGCGGTATACATTCCGCCGCAAGCACCTTCGCCTGGACAGATTGCTCGCTCGATCGCATCCACACGCTCTTTTGTGATTAATCCTCGTGCGCATGCACCCACCGCTTCAAAAGCGTCAATAATTGTGACGTCTTGGCCATCTACATTTCCTGGAAGAGTAGAACCGGCATATACAAATACTGATGCCACATCGAGTCGTGCAGCTGCCATCATCATTCCCGGAAGGGATTTATCGCAACCAGCAAAGGTCACCATTCCATCGAGGCGTTCAGCATTCATCACGGTCTCAACTGAGTCAGCAATAATTTCGCGAGAAACTAGCGAGAAGTGCATTCCCTCGTGGCCCATGGAGATACCGTCAGAGACTGGGATGGTTCCGTATTGCATTGGAAATCCACCGGCATCAATTACACCTTGCTTCGAAGCTTTAGCGAGTCGATCAAGTGAGAGGTTGCAGGGTGTGATCTCATTCCAAGATGAGGCAATTCCGATTTGAGGCTTAACCCAATCTTCATCACCCATTCCAACTGCGCGCAACATTCCGCGTGCGGGAGATCTCTCTAATCCATCTGTTACAACACCTGAGCGAGGCTTCATAGTAGACATGCACTAATCGTAGGCGTAACTTCCCTTTGCTGCACTCTTTACGATACGATACGGTTTCGTTTCGTATCTATAGAGGAGGTAGCCATGATGTGTCCAGTAACAAAAGTTGCCTCTCTCATTGGCCGTCCGCGTGATCACGGTCGTGACGAAGCAATCCATCAAGCCGCTCTCTCGCTCTTAAGCGAAGTTGGATACGACCGAACCACTGTTGAGGCGATAGCCCAACGCGCGCAAGTGGGCAAAGCCACTATCTATCGCCGCTTCAAAAATAAAGAAGAAATCCTGCTCTCAGCAATGAGCACGCATACCGCTTGTTCACTCCCCCGTATTGATACCGGAAATCTCCGAGACGATCTAATCAAACTCATCCATGAACATGTCAAGATCTTAAAAGGACCAGATGGTGAGTTGAAGATGAGTCTTATGGCTATCGCTCACAGAGATCCCGAGTTCGGAAAGTTACTCGGCGAGAAAAATCCCATTGAGGCTGAACGTCAAAGCGCTGAAGTCTTTGAGCGAGCAATCGCTCGTGGGGAAATTTCCAAGAAAGCCGATATCGCCTTCCTCTCTGAAGTTGTTCCATCAATTATTACTCATCGAATCTTTATTACTCAGCAGTCAGTCAATCAAAAGTTCATCGAACAATTAGTTGATCAAGTATTAATTCCATCGTTAACACGTTAAGTTTCACAAGAAAAGAAAATAGGAGAAAAATGACAAAGAACCACAACTCTGAGACTCATGATGCTCAGGGGCATATCAAAGGACAAGCACCAGACCGCTGGAGAACTCTGGTAGTTCTCGCTGTATCCCAGTTGATGCTCGTCCTCGACAGCTCAATTATGAACATTGCTATTCCGAGCGCAAAGGTTGACCTTAATATCTCGGATCAAGATGCTCAGTGGATTATCACTGCATACACATTGGCTTTTGGCTCCCTCCTCTTACTCGGTGGACGCATTGGCGACTACATGGGACGTAAGAAGATATTCTTAGTAGGACTCATTGGTTTCGCTGCAGCATCTGCTCTCGGTGGTATCGCTGCTAATCAGGAGATGCTCTTTGCTTCTCGTGCGCTGCAGGGAATTTTCGGCGCGCTCTTAGCACCGGCAACCCTCGCCATTATTTCTCAAACATTTACCGATCCTAAAGAGCGAGCTAAGGCGTTTGGTGTTATCGGCGCAATCTCGGGTGGAGGCGCTGCCATTGGTCTGATCGCCGGTGGAGTTCTTACTGAATACACCTCATGGCGCTGGTGCTTGGGCGTTAATACCCCAATTGCAATTGTTGCAGCAATCCTTGCTATCAAATTTGTACACGAATCAAAGGCTGATGGCGATAAGTCATACGACATCCCTGGTGCAATTACCGCAACAGCAGGTCTCTTTGCTTTGACCTACGGATTTAGCGAAGCGGCTAACCCGCAAAAGGGTTGGACCTCAACTGCAACATTGACCTATTTGATTTCTGCTGCAGTTCTTCTTATCGCATTTATCATCATTGAAACCAAGGTAAAGAACCCAATGATGCCGCTTCGTGTCATCACTGAACGCAACCGCGGAGGCTCATACCTAGGATCACTCGTGGTCGGTGCAGGACTCTTCTCGATGTTCTACTTCCTTGGCGTTTACCTGCAAGAGTTCCTTGGCTTCTCACCACTTAAGTCAGGATTTGCATTCCTTCCATTTACCGCCGGAATCATTATCTTCGCAGGCGTGGCTTCACAACTTCTACCTAAGGTTGGACCAAAGCCATTGATGGTGCCAGGGTTGATTGCAGCTGGAATCGGACTCTTATTGCTCACCCGAATCACACCTGAAACTTCGTATTTAACACACGTAGTTCCATCCTTATTAATCATGTCGAGCGGAATGGCGCTTGTCTTTATTCCGTTGACCTCAACTTCTCTCCACGCAGTATCAAGCCATGACACAGGCGTGGCATCTGCGATGGTCAATACGTCGCAGCAGATTGGCGGATCTCTTGGAACCGCCCTTCTTAGCACCATCGCATTTACTGCAACAACAAACTACTCAATCGAAAATAAGATTGCACCGACCGATATGGTCGGTCAAGCGTTTGCTGCAACAAATGGCTTTACAACAGCCTTTAGATTTAGTGCAGCGCTCCTCTTTATCGGCGCCATCGTCTTGTTCTTCTTTATCAACATCGGGAAAGAATCCGTTGTTGAGACCGAAGGCGCAGGAATGCACTAACGAATTGCGATAAAAAACCCGCCAGGCATATTGCTTGGCGGGTTTTTTTATTTACTTATTTTAACTATCAGTGCCCGAGATATTTAAGAAGGAGCTCGCGAACCTTGGCAGCATCTGCTTGTCCTGCGGTCTCTTTCATTACCGCACCGATCAAAGCACCAGCAGCAGGAAGGTGTCCCCCGCGGACCTTCTCAGCAGTATCTGCTTGTGCAGCACAGACCTTCTCGATTGCTGCCATGAGTGCGCCATCATCGTTAACAACCTTGATGCCGCGCTTTGCCACAACTTCCGATGGGCTTCCTTCACCAGCAACAACGCCTTCTACAACTTGGCGCGCCAACTTGTCAGTGAGTTCACCGGATGCCACAAGGCCAATCAACTCTGCAACGTGTGCTGGAGTAATTGCAAGATCTGCGATTGCAACGTTGGTGTCATTTGCAATACGTGAGATTTCACCGAGCCACCATGTGCGTGCTTTTGTTGGATCTGCACCGAGCAAGACTGTTGCTTCCACGATATCCAATACATCGGCATTGACCATTGCGGCGAATTCCTTATCAGGAACCGCCCATTGCTCCTTCAATCGCTTGCGTCGAATCGATGGGCGCTCAGGCAAAGCTGCACGAAGTGTTTCGATCCATGCTGCATCTGGCTTTACTGGAACCAAATCTGGATCTGGGAAGTAGCGGTAATCCTCTGCCTGCTCCTTCGAGCGACCAGAGCGAGTAAGGCCAGTGTCTTCCTGGAAGTGACGAGTCTATTGCTTGACCTTGCCTCCGGTCTCAAGGATTTCAGCATGGCGCAACATTTCGCCGCGAATTGCACGCTCGACTGAACGAAGTGAGTTGACGTTCTTAGTCTCAGAGCGGGTGCCAAGTTCGGTTGCATCTTTGAGCATCAATGAGACGTTGGCATCGCAGCGACGTGAACCTTGTTCCATCTTCACATCCGAAACTCCAAGGCCGCGAAGGATGTCGCGAAGTTCTGCAACATATGCTTTGGCGACTTCTGGTGCGTACTTTCCAGTGCCTGGAACAATTTTGGTGACGATTTCCACCAAAGGAATACCAGCGCGGTTGTAATCGAGCAGCGAGTAATCAGCTCCATGAATACGACCCGTCGCACCACCTACGTGAAGAGACTTACCGGTGTCCTCTTCCATGTGCACGCGTTCGACCTCGATACGGAATTGCTTCGGACCCTCTTCGGTCTCGATCTCGACATCGACATAGCCGTCATAACAAATTGGCTCGTCATATTGTGAAATCTGGAAGTTCTTCGGCATATCAGGATAGAAGTAGTTCTTGCGAGCAAAGCGGCTATAGGGAGCAATCTTGCAGTTAAGAGCGAGACCGATCTTGATTGTTGATTCGATTGCCTTCTCATTTACCACTGGCAACGCGCCAGGTAACGCTAAGCAGACTGGACAGGTCTGAGTATTTGGCTCTGCACCAAATGTTGTCGCACAAGAACAGAACATCTTTGACTCTGTGTTGAGCTCGACGTGTACCTCAAGCCCCAGTACTGGGTTGTACTTTGCTACAACTTCTTCGTAGTTCAGTGCCATTATTTGGCACCTCCCTTCAGCGCTGGAGCTTTTGTAATGAGAGTTCCGCCCCACTTCGATGAGAGTGCGGCTTCAAGAGCTGCACCAGCTTGATACAAGCGTTGATCTTGCATCGCTGGGGCCATAATCTGGAATCCCACTGGCAAGTTATCTTCTTCAGCCAAACCTGCAGGTAGTGACATTCCGCAGATGCCGGCAAGGTTGACCGGAATAGTTGCAACGTCACCGAGGTACATCGCCATTGGATCATCGACCTTCTCGCCAATCTTGTATGCAGTCGTTGGCGCAGTTGGTGATACCAATACATCTGCCTTACCAAATGCCTTTGCATAATCTTCGATAATCAGAGTGCGAATCTTCTGAGCGCTTCCGTAGTAAGCATCGTAGTAACCAGAAGAAAGTGCATATGTACCAAGGATGATGCGGCGCTTTACCTCGCGACCAAAGCCAGCATCGCGAGTAGCAGCCATTACAGCCTCCGCCGAAGCCCCTCCTTCATCGCCTGTGCGAAGTCCATAACGCATCGCATCAAAACGTGCGAGGTTAGAGGAGCACTCAGATGGAGCGATGAGGTAATAAGCAGAGAGCGCGTATTCGAAACTTGGGCAATCAACTTCAACAATCTCTGCACCAAGAGATGCGAGGAGGTCAAGTGATTCAGTAAAGCGAGCCTGGACGCCTTTCTGATATCCCTCACCTTGCAGTTGCTTGATGACGCCGATCTTCATTCCCTTTACGTCACCGCTCTTTGCTGCAGCGACAACGTTTGGAACCGGGACGTTGATATAGGTTGCATCGTGCGCATCATGGCCAGCGATGATTTCATGAAGCAATGCGGTATCAAGAACAGTGCGACCAAAAGGTCCTGCTTGATCGAGTGAAGATGAGTATGCAATGAGTCCATAGCGAGAGACGGCGCCGTAAGTTGGACGTACGCCAACGATTCCAGTCAGAGCAGCTGGCTGGCGAATCGATCCGCCGGTATCTGAACCAATTGCAAGCGGCGCTTCAAATGCAGAAACCGCTGCAGCGGATCCACCCGATGATCCACCAGGTGTACGAGTTAAGTCCCAAGGGTTATAAGTTGGACCGTAGCCACTGTTCTCTGTTGATGAGCCCATCGCGAATTCATCCATATTGGTCTTACCGAGGATGATTACCCCTGCGTTCTTGAGCTTTGAAACAACAGTTGAGTCATACGGCGGCTTCCAGCCCTGAAGAATCTTTGAACCAGCAGTCGTAGGAACACCCTTTTGTGCAAGAACATCTTTGAGAGCGAGTGGAATACCTGCAAGTGGAGAGACGCTCTTACCTGCAGCGCGATCTGCATCTACTGCTGCGGCTTGAGCAAGGGCGCCTTCTTTATCGACGTGAAGGAAAGCCTTTACATCTCCATCGACATCTGCGATGCGATCAAGGTGAGACTGGGTGAGCTCGACAGAAGAAATTTCTTTCTTGGAGAGAGCATCAGCCATCTCAACTGCGGTCTTAAAAATCATGGCTTACTCCTCTCCTAAAATCTGTGGCACACGGAAACGTTGTTCTTCCTGTGCTGGAGCGCCAGAGAGCGCTTCTTCTGGAGTAAGGCTTGGCTGCACAACATCCGGGCGAGCAATGTTCTCAATTGGTTGCGGATGAGAAGTTGCCTTCACGCCATCGAGATTGAGTTCTTGGACTCTGGCAACGGAATCAAGAATTGAACCGAACTGCGAGGCAAGCTCTACAAGTTCGGCCTCTGTCATTTCGATTCTGGCTAGATTTGCCAACTTTGCGACTTCATCGCGAGAGAGTGTGCTCATGCGCGCAGTCTATAAAAATACCCTCAAATCGGGTAATTAGATTCGAATCTGCCCATTTCCAGTGACAATCCAGGTGGCTGTCGTCATCGCATTAAGCCCCATTGGTCCGCGGGCGTGGAGCTTTTGATTGGAGATCCCAATCTCAGCGCCAAATCCCATCTGCTCGCCATCGGTAAATCGCGTCGAGGCATTAACCATCACTGCAGCACAATCGGCGAGAGCGATAAAGCGATCTGCACTCCCCTGATTTTCAGTAACAATCGCTTCGGTGTGGTTGGTACCGTAACGAGCGATGTGATCTGCTGCAGCATCTACAGAATCTACAACCGCAACATTCATCTCAAGGATTCCGTATTCAGTGGACCAGTTATCTTCAGTGGCAAGCTCTGATTTCACACCAAATTTCTCAGCAACTTTCTGCACTGTCGAATCACCGTGGAGAGCAACTCCGGCATCGCTCAAGGCTTTCAGGGCAAGCGGTAAGAATGTAGGAGCGATGTTCTTATGAACCAAGAGAGTCTCAGCTGCGTTGCAGACCGATGGCCGATGAGTCTTAGAGTTTAGGACGATTGGGAGCGCCTTATTGATATCAGCAAACTCGTCGACAAAGACGTGGCAAACTCCGGCGCCAGTTTCGATTGTTGGAACTGTCGCCTCGTCCACGACCATGCGAATTAATTGAGCACTTCCACGTGGGATGACTAAATCAACTTTGCCGCGAGCGGTAAGTAGTGCCTTCACGGTTGAACGATCATCAGATGGAATCAATTGAAGTACATCAGGATCTATCTCCGTCTGTACAAGGGCATCTCTCATCACATTGATGAGAATCTCGTTGCTATTGCGTGCAGTCGAAGAACCGCGAAGCAGCGCCGCGTTTCCAGACATCAAGAGAATCACGGCTGCATCAACTGTCACATTTGGACGTGCCTCATAGACCATTCCGATTACGCCGAATGGAACAGAGAGTTGGCGAAGATGCAGACCATTAGGAAGGGTTGATTCATTAAGAGTTCGACCTAATGGATCTGGCATAGCCGCGACTTGGCGGGCACCATCTGCCATTCCAGCGATGCGAGATTCGTTAAGCAGCAGGCGATCCTGCATCTGTGGATGCATATCTTCTTTCCGAGCATTGGCCATATCAATTTCGTTGGCAGCGAGAATTTCTGTTGATCGGGCTTCAAGGGCAGTAGCGATCGCCTCTAGTGCAGCCTTGCGCTCTGCGCCACTTGCGGTCGAAAGTGAACGCGCAGCTTTACGCGCCTTATCGGCTAAATCTGCAACGAGCACGCTTGAATCCATGTCCTTAGTCTACTTTGTCTCAAGAATGTTTGATGAAGAATTAAATGTCCCACCAGTCAAGAAATGTATTTCTTCTAGAGTAAGACTAAATCGTCACGGTGCACGAGTTCGCGCTCGTACTCCGCGCCTAAAGAGGCTGCTAGTTCCTTTGTTGAACGTCCCAACATTTGTGGAATTTCATCAGAATCAAAGGCGACCAAGCCGCGTGCAATTACCTTGCCATCCTTTGATGCAAGCTCTACGGTGTCACCGGCGGCGAAAGATCCCTCAACGGCGGTAACACCAGCGGGCAAGAGAGAGACTCCTTTTTCGAGAATGGCAGTTACCGCACCTGGATCAAGGACAAGTCGACCTTGTGCAGATGATGCATGTGCCAGCCAGAGCAGACGAGAATTTGTGCGAGCTGCCTGTGAATGGAAGATAGTTCCGAATTCTTTTCCAGCTAGAGCATCAGCTGATTGTGCAAGAGAAGTAAGAAGCATGGGCGTACCGGCAGATGTAGCAATACGTGCAGCCTCAATCTTGGTGACCATGCCACCGCTACCAACTCCGGCAGAGCCCGCTCCCCCAACTTCAACGGAATCAATCTCAGCGAAATTATTTACTTCATGGATGGCTTTTGCACCTGGCTGTGAAGGATGTGCGTCATAAAGGGCATCAACATCAGAGATGAGGACAAGAAGGTCTGCTTGAACTAAGAGAGCCACGAGCGCTGCCAGGCGATCGTTATCACCGAAGCGAATCTCAGCAGTTCCCACTGAATCGTTCTCATTGATAATTGGCACGACACCTAGTGCGAGCAATCGAGAAAGTGTCTGCTGCGCAGTGTTGTAATGCGAACGTCGAACCACATCTTCAGTTGTGAGCAATACCTGAGAAGAGACGATGGAATGCTTACTAAAGAGCTCGTTGTACTTTGCAATCAACAAACCTTGACCGACTGATGCGGCAGCTTGCTGAGTTGGAAGATCTTTCGGACGGGCTGTCAGCTTCAATGGCGCAAGACCGGCGGCAATTGCGCCCGATGAAACCATGAGAACCTCGGCGCCACGGGCGCGAAGCGATGTTGCAAGGTCAACAATTTTGGCAACCGCAGTTGAATCAAGCGCAGAACCAGCAGCACCGGTCAGCGAAGATGAGCCGACCTTGAGGACGACGCGCTTTGCATCAGTAACTGCCTGACGGCTCATCGCTTACTCCTTCACCGCGTTATCGTCGTAGTTGTCGCCTAATTCTTCAGCATCATCAGCAATTTCTGCTGCAATCTCTTCAACACGTGGCGTGTGTGGGTCAGCAACCTTGTACTCCCACTGCTCTGCGATTTCTTCATCGGAGAGAAGATCTTTCTCGCGCTCAGGAGCGTTCCATGTTCCTTCAAGACGTGAGTCTTCACCGCGACGATGCAAGAATCCGGCGAGCTGTTCTGCACCTGCCTCAATTGTTGGCTCCCAATCGAAGACAACTTCATTGATGCCAGAACCAATACGAACCTCAGAACCGGCGACTGCGCCAGCTTTGTAGAGCGCTTTTTCAACACCGAGCTGAGCTAAGCGATCTGCAAGATACCCAATCGCTTCAGCGTTCTTAAAGTTTGTTTGAAGTACCCAGCGATAGACCTTAGCGCCACGAACAGAGAATGATCCGTCGCCATTTACTTGCACAGTAAAGCCAGAGTCATCAACAGCAGTTGGGCGCAAGATGATGCGGGTGCGTTCTTCTGCTTTTGCGGCAACGCGCTCTGCTTGAACCAAACGAGCCATCGCGTACATCAAATCCTGCAACCCTTCACGTGTTGCAGCAGAGACCTTGTAGACATCGTATCCACGCGCCTTAAGTTGATCTTCAACCATATCTGCCATCGCTGAACCATCTGGTAAGTCGATCTTATTGAGAGCAACGATGCGCTTACGATCTTCAAGGCCGCCATAAAGCGCAAGCTCGTTCTCGATGGCATCTAAGTCATCGATAGGATTGCGATCGGTCTCGAGAGTTCCGCAATCGAGAACATGCACGAGCGCAACGCAGCGTTCGACATGGCGAAGGAATTGCAGGCCGAGGCCCTTTCCTTCTGAAGCTCCTGGAATAAGGCCTGGCACATCTGCAACGGTGTAACGAGTGTCTCCCGCCTGAACCACGCCAAGGTTTGGAACTAGAGTTGTAAATAGGTAATCAGCAATCTTTGGACGAGCCGCAGAGATAGCTGCAATTAATGAAGATTTACCGGCAGATGGAAAACCAACAAGGGCAATATCTGCAACTGATTTGAGTTCGAGAGTAAGGATGCGCTCTTCACCTGGTTCGCCTAGGAGAGCAAAACCTGGTGCGCGACGCTTTGATGATGCAAGTGAATTGTTTCCAAGGCCA
>JACCDK010559856.1_pt1 | contig 11433 bp, 7 predicted proteins | sample 7445871 | NCBI WGS metagenome assembly JACCDK01 (sample SAMN15323436, study PRJNA562643) | freshwater metagenome | isolation source: river surface water | place: USA:Blue River Watershed | collected 2017-08-15
AAAGATATTGTGGATACCATTCAGTTGATGTATGAAACATTATTACAACTAAGCCCTAAGACCAATCTTAGTTATTTATAATGTCCAAGACCACTCCAATAAAGATTGCAGTTTTAGACTTGTACAATGGCAGCGCCAATATGGGAATGGATTGTATTATGGAAATTGTAGCTCAATGGTCAAAAAATAACAGTGTCCAAGTTAAAGTTGAAATTTTTGATGTACGTGTACAGGATGCAATACCTAATGAACATTTTGATTTGTACATTTCCTCAGGGGGGCCTGGTTCGCCTATCGATACCAATGAAATGCCCTGGGATATATCCTATTGTAAATGGCTGGACCAAATGCTTGATTTAAAAAAACCAGTGTTATTAATTTGTCATAGTTTTCAATTGGCCTGCAGGCATTTTGATATTGGAAAAGTGTGGTTAAGAAAATCAAAACAATTGGGCATCCTACCTATACATCCAACTGTTCCGCATCCCATTTTCAATGGTTTACCAGATCCATTTTTTTCATTGGAGAGTCGTCTCTATCAAATAACCGAACCCAATGATGAAAAAATTAAAGCAATGGGTGCAACAATTATTGCACTCGAAAAAATAAGGCCCCAACTTCCATATGAACGTGCACTGATGGGAGTGGCATTTAGTGATGCAATGATTGGTGTTCAATTTCATCCAGAAGCAACACAAGAAAGACTTATAAGTTATTTTGAATCTGACTCCATCAAAACAACCGTATTCGAAGATTTTAGCGAAGAAAAATGGAATCAAATTATGCTTGCTTTACAAGATGATACAAAAATCGAAAATACTAGCCATCATTTTATACCTAATTTTCTTACCCAAAAATTGCTCGCATGATCCCAGCTATAAGAGCTGCATTTAATGCACAGTTTACGGAAGCGCGTTATCAACAGTATTTGACTTTTTTAAATACGCCTTTTACAGAGGCTATTCCTTTTCGAATTGCAGAGACCCCCGTTTTTATTCCAACTTGTTTTAAAGACCAACTACTATCGGCAGGAAATTTTATTTGTGCATTTATTACAGACCCCTCCTTTCGTTCTATTACAGAAGCGGCCATCCCAAAAGCATTGCATGTCCCCAATGAACAACCTTTTCCTGATTGCTTGGTCATTGATTTTGCTATTGCGGAGGGTAAGGATGGAATGCCTGTTCCTCAATTAATAGAACTACAAGGCTTTCCTTCCTTATTTGCTTTTGAATTATTACAAAAAACAGCTTTAGAAAAGTCCTATACATTGCCCGAGGGTTTTTCGCCCTTTTTAAACGGATACAATAACGATACCTATACTCAGTTTTTAAAAGAGATGCTTTTAGGAGCACCTGAAAAGCATACCATCATATTAGAAATTAACCCCTATGAACAGAAAACAAAAATTGATTTGTTTTTAACGGAGGCTTTATTTTCTATTCCATTGGTTTGCCTCTCTGAACTTTATTTAAATGGGCATCAACTTTATTATAAAAAAGAGGGGGTTGAATACAAAGTAGAGCGTATTTATAATCGGGTAGTATACGACGAACTCATGCAACAAAATGAGCACATGATTGCTCAATATAATTTACTACAAATTGCTAAAGACATCGAATGGGTCAATCATCCTCATCACTTTTTTAGAATCAGTAAATATTTGTTGCCCCTATTAAGCCATGCTGCTATCCCAGAGGCCTTCTATTTAAAAGACTGGCACAAGAACAAATCCATACTGAACTGCCCCTTAACTGACTATATCTGTAAGCCGCTTTTTTCGTTTGGAGGACAAGGCGTCATGCTTGATCTGACGATGGAAGCACTTCAAAGCATAAAGGACCCTGAAAATTGGATCCTACAAAAGAAAGTGCATTATGCACCAGTCATCGAAACACCCTCTGGTCCAAGTAAAGCAGAGATAAGGTTATTTTATTTTTGGGACAAATCTCTTCAACAATACATTGCCACCAATAATTTAACGCGCATCAGTAAGGGTGCCATGATTGGCGTGAGTTATAACGATACTGCCACCTGGATAGGTGGCAGTATCAGCTATTTTGAACAATAAGTAAAAATTCCAGTCAGTTGGCTAGCATTTTTATTCCGCCTTATTCATCCATTTGCCTAGTAAGCTAAATGCATTTTTAGCCACGATGTTTTTCCCTATCCAATTTTTTGCCTCAATATTTTGGACGGCAACGAATTCATTATTTCTTTGATTGATTTGAATTTCGATTGCTTCAAATTCATTCAACTTCTTTTCTATAAAAATATAATCTTTTCCTTGGAACCTTTGAACTGCTTCCGCTGGTAACAATACCGCTTCTCTATTTTCAACTGCAAGCGATGCCGTAACAAACATACCTGGCAATATATTTTTAGGTACTTGATCAAAATGACAATGTAATAGTCCCGTCTTATCTTTATTGATGTTTTGTGAAACGGCTAAAATTGTAACCGGGTATTTTTTTGAAGGGTCCTGGGTCAATGCTACTGTGCCTTTCATACCCACTTTAAACCCTGCAATATCTTGTTCATAAATCGTAATTGCAGCATGTATGTCATTAGGGTCCATTATTTCTAATAAGATATCAGCCGGTGTAACATACTTACCTCTGTTGATATTAACCTTAGTCACATAACCACTGATTGGCGCAGTCAATTGAACAAGACTTGTCATTTTATCCGTTGTTAATGATTCCGGTTGGATATTGATTAATTTCAATTGCTCTGATAGAGCTTTGAGCTGTATACTAATACTATTGAATTCTGATTGCAATTGCTGAAAGGTTTTCTTACTTACAGCTTCTTGTGTCAATAAGGCTTTTTGACGATCCATATCTTGTTGCAGGTAAATCATCTTGGCTTTAGCAGATAAATATTGCTCTTGCAATTGTACATATCCAGGATCTTTCACCGTCGCCAAAACCTGTCCTTTTTTAACATAAGTTCCAGGTATCAAATTGATGTCTTGTACATAGCCGCCCATTGGAATACTGACAGACGCGATACCAGTTGGAGGCACATCCACCACCCCATTTAATTGTACGAAACCTTTCATCTTGCCCATTTGAATGGGTTCAAGTTTTAATTGCGCAAGGGCTGCTTGTTCTTTCGTCAACAAAACGATATTGCTTGTAGCGGTTGTCAATTCTTTATTTACGGCCTCAGATGATGGCTTTACGCCACAACCTATCAAAACGATTGTTGCGCTTAAAACGCTATATATTTTTTTCATGATTTACTTTTTAACTGACTATTTTGACAATAAATAATTCAGGGTGGATTGATTTTGATGAAATAAAACTAATGCTTCTAATGCCTGCATTTCGATTTGCTGCACCTGTGTCATGGCAGTAGACCATTCTAGATACCCAATTTGTCCTTCTTTAAAAGACAGATTAGCCATTTGACCCATTTTAATTGCATTAGGTACCATGGTTTTTTGAATCTGCTGATACATATCAATAGCTTGTTGATAATTGCTCCAAGCTTTTTGAATTTGCAAATTCAAATCAAAAAGTGCTTTGTTTTTTTCCATTTCAAGCACTGTTTCATTGACCTGGCTTGCTTTCACTTTATTTTTTAATCCAGCCTTAAAGAGTGCGATATTCAAACCTACCGATACTGAATTATACCTTGTTTTATCTTCAGGCCTTAGGTTAAAACTTTGATTGGTATAGCCCATTGCTACTTGTGGCAATAATTTTGATTTCGCAAGATTTGTTTCCTGCACTCCAGCTTGTACCTTTTGTTGCCAATAAGCTTTTATTGGATGATTAGAAGACAAACTTGTATCTAATAAAATAGGTTCAAACTTCAATGGACCTACAGGAAGCAATAAATTTGGATCAGCTAATAAAATGGTAAATTGTTTTTGTAAGCTTAGCAATTCATTTTGTTGCTTTATCATCAATTGCTGATGCATACTAACCCAATTTTGCATATTCATTTGAGCTAAACCATTGTCCTCTCCTGCCTTAAACCTTGCCTCCACTGCAATCAATTGTTTCTGATAAACCGTATCTAATTGTTGAAGTAATGCGCCTTTAGCAACTTGAAACTGTAATTCAATATACAATTGTTCTATTGCGTGTTTTGTAAAATTTTGATCTAATATCATTTGATAGCCATAAGATTGACTCATGGAAAGGTTAAGGGCTTTTTGAGCCTGGTATACTTTAGGGAGGTCAAACACTTGCTCTACTGCGTATTTTGAATCATTCAAACTGCTATTGACTTGCCCCAGTTCTCCTCTAAAGGTGAATTTAGCTGGATCAAAACTAGCGCTAGCCAATGTATTATAATAATCCCTTTGCGCTGCTGTTGTTTTTAAAGTTGGTGACACTTTGAGTGCTTGTTCCACTACCTGTGACAAGGTCTTTTTCACGGGTAAGGGCTGCGCATGCAAACTGCTTGCAGAAAAGCCAAATACTATCAATAGCATCGGTAATACAGCTGATCCAAGCTTTTTCTTTTCAAATAATTGATAAAAAATAGGCAATACAAATAAAGTCAAAAGTGTTGCTGACAAAAGACCTCCTATCACCACAGTGGCTAACGGCTTTTGAACTTCTGCTCCAGCGCCATTACTAATGGCCATTGGGATAAAGCCAAGGGAAGCGACAGAAGCCGTTATTAAAATTGGCCTTAGTCTTGTCTTAGTAGCTGTTACAATAATATCTAATATAGTTCTATTGGGTTCCATGGCTAATTTATTCATCTCCGTTAATAAAACAATTCCATTCAAGACAGCTACACCAAAAAGTGCAATAAATCCTACTCCCGCTGAAATACTAAATGGCATGCCTCTTATCCATAAGGCAAAAACGCCACCAATTGCAGAAAAAGGAATCGCTGAAAAAATAAGCAAACAATGTTTGATATTATTAAATGCAAAAAACAACATCACTAAGATCAATAACAATGCCACCGGAACAGCAACCTGTAATCGACTTACTGCATGTTCTAAGTTTTCAAACTGTCCGCCATAAACTACATAATAGCCTGGTGGAAATTGAATTAATTTTTTCACTCGATCTTGTACTTCGGTCACCACAGATTTTACATCCTTACCCCTTACATTAAAGCCCACCACAATTCTTCTGCCCGCATCCTCTCTTTGTATTTGATAAGGCCCTTCTTCTATTTTAACTTCAGCTAGTTCATACAAAGGAACCTGCTTGCCGTTGCCTACCGTAACCATTAAATTTTTTATTTCCTGCCAATCTTTTTTCTGTACTGCATTCAATCTTACCACAAGGTCAAATCGACGATCACCTTCAAATACTTTTCCAGCTATCCCGCCTGCATAAGCCGATTGTATCACTTGATTGACTTCTTTAATGTTAGCGCCATATTTAGCGATGGCCGCTCTGCTAAATTGAACCACAACTTGAGAGATACCAGTCACTGTTTCTGTATACAAATCTTTTGCGCCTTCAACTTCTGCAATGATATTACCCATCAGTGTGGCATATTTGGCTAAGCTATCTAAATTTTCACCAAATATTTTACAAGAAACATCCTGTCTTGACCCAGTCATTAATTCATTAAAGCGCATTTGTACTGGATACTGAAACCCAGATGTAATTCCAGGAACTTGTGACATCACTTTCCCCATCGTATCCGCTAATGCATCAAAAGTTTCGGCAGATACCCAGTCTTTTTTGTCTTTCAATATGATCATTAAATCTGAAGCTTCCATCGACATCGGATCTGTTGGTATTTCACCTGCTCCAATTTTTGTAACAATCTTCTCTATCTCTGGAAAACGATCTATCAGTAATTTGGAGGCTTTTTGAGTAGCATCCAAAGTGGTGTTCAATGAACTTCCACTTAATAAACGAGTATCCACTGCAAAATCTCCTTCTTCTAGTTTAGGAATAAACTCACCTCCAAGTGTCGTTAATAAAATCAATGCGCCAATGAAAACTGCAATCGTAATTGATACTATTTGCTTTGGGATTTTCAAAGCCTTCAATAAAAGTGGTTCATAGAATGCTTCAAGCTTTTGCATGAACTTATCTGTCCATGTTTCCTTTTGTAATCTGTTTTTGCTCAATACCCAAGCACTCATCATAGGCACATACGTAATGGACAAAATAAATGCCCCAATTAATGCAAATGAAACCGTTTGCGCCATTGGCTTAAACATCTTGCCTTCTATTCCTGACAAAGAAAGAATTGGCAGGTATACAATCAAAATAATAATTTGTCCAAAAGCAGCAGCACCCATCATTTTATTAGACACCTGACCAACCATAGTATTCATTGCTGTCTTATCTAATTGGCTATGTTGTTCTTTTTTTGAGCTATGGTATAACTGATGTAAAACTGCTTCTACAATAATGACGGCCCCATCCACCAGCAGTCCAAAATCCAAGGCCCCTAAACTCATTAAATTACCACTTACTCCAAAAAGATGCATTAAAATAAAAGCAAACAACATCGCAAGTGGTATCACTGATGCTACGACCAAACCTGCTCTTAGATTCCCTAAAAATAGAATTAAGACAAAAATCACAATTAAGGCCCCTTCTAATAAATTTTTTGAAACCGTACCAATCGCATTGTCTACCATTTTTGTTCGATCTAAAAAAGGTTCAATGACAACCCCCTCTGGCATCGTTTCTTGAATGCTTGCAATTTTAGATTTTATAGCTGCAATAACCTGTTTACTATTCTCCCCTTTTAACATCATCACCACTGCGCCCGCAACTTCACCTTCTGCATTATAAGCAGTAGCGCCAAATTTAGTAGCTTCTCCTAACTGCACTTTTGCTACATCCCTAATTAATAGAGGGATTCCATTAGACATCGTCTTAACCGGAATACTTGCTATTTGCTCCATGCTGTCTACCATGCCTTCTGTTCTGATAAACAAGACACCCGGCCCATGTTCAATATAAGCACCGCCTGCATTTTGATTGTTGTCGTTTAATGCTGTAAAAATATCATTGACAGATAAATCATACTGTTTTAACAAAGCTGGTTGGACACTCACTTCAAATTGTTTCACTGCACCGCCAAAACTACTTACGTCCGCTACCCCAGGGGTACCTAACAATTGTTTACGCACAATCCAATCTTGCATGGTACGTAATTCCGATAAACTATATTTTCCCTCGTATCCTTTTTTTGGCCTTACCACATATTGGTATATTTCTCCTAACCCAGTTGTCAATGGTCCTAATTCAGGTGTACCCATTCCCTCTGGCATTTGAGCCTTTACAGTAATCAGTCTTTCAGAAACCTGTTGACGAGCCCAATAAATATCAATATCATCTTTGAACACCAGGGTCACTAAGCTTAATCCAAATCTTGAAAAACTTCTTTGCTCAATAATACCAGGTACGTTTCTAGTAGCTTGCTCAATAGGCACCGTAATCAAACGCTCTACATCTGGCGCACCAGCACTTGGTACAGATGTAATAATTAATACCTGATTATTGGTGATATCAGGAACAGCATCAATAGGTAATTTTGAAATAGAATAAACACCCCCTAATACCAAAGCAAATACACCCAATAAAACAACCAATTTGTTCTTTATAGAGAACTGAATAATTTTTGATAACATAATTAAATTTCTTATTCAACATAAGGAATAGACATACTGCTGCAATGCAAGTCATGTCAATGATAGTACAATAAAAATTAAATTATGCTCGTGGAGGCTGAAAAATGGCATTTAATCTTGCAGTAAGATTAAAGCGATCATCGATGACTGGATAAGTTTTGTTGAGTACAAACTCAATAGGTTGGATACAAAAACTTTTTGGCGCAAAGACACTCACGAAATTTAAAAGTGAGACCGTTCTATTGGAGGACTTGAAGGGCAATTCCATGTCTTGCTGAAAATCGCTATCATAGGTTTGAACCGAAAAATAATGCATATCAATAAACTTACTGAAACTAATCCCTTTTGTAATTTGTTGATGCGTTTTATAATGTGCAACCAAATTAGGCAATTTCAGTAATTGATAAGCCTCTGTAGCTCCTAAGAGGTACAGAGACATCAATAATATGGTGATGACCTTTCTCACTCACTAAAGTTAAGGCTTTTTTCGGTTTTTTACTTTAGGTAAGGCGTTGAAAAATAGGTAATCTACACTTAAGTAGAGGCTATTATTGGTCATCCGGTTGGTTTTTTCTAAGAGAGGGAATCGATACCCCAGGTTCAGTTTGGCTTGACTATTGAAAATGAATTGAATAGCGGGGGCAGCATCTAAGTACTGCCCTTTGCCAGACAATAATTTTTGACCTATTAGTTCAAGGTAAAGATTCACATTCGTTTGTCCATAAGAAGTATAACTTTTGGGATAAATAAGTACCCCATTGGAAAAACTATACTGAAAAGCAGATTTCCCATAATGTTGACTCCAATCTTTTTTTTGAACAACCCCTAGACTAAGTGAACTGGCCCATTTATGTTTCAATTGAGTTAAAATCAAGCCTGCACCTTGAACAGATTCCTCCCCATCCAACAATACGGCATTGGTATGCACTGCTTTTTGATTGGATTGAATCACTTTAGCATAAAAAGCCATACGCGTATGTGTATACATCGCATCCTTTGTAAAAAATCGGTATTGCATATAAGCATCATTAGCTGCATAATTCGTCCCTAGATACACAGATAGCTTTTTGCTAACCCCAAATTGCAATTGGGTATACTGGTTATCGCGACTGCTATTGCCGCCCATCTTTTGAAAGCTATGCTTGATGCCTAAAGCATTGGCAGGCTTGGTACTTGCTGGCTCAGAAAAGACATAGAGTTCTTGTGCCTTTAGATTTACACTAAAGCAACACAAAATCAACAAGTAATAAAAGCAGCTCTTAATGATATGCCTATTCATATACAATACTTTGAACTCCAAAACCTGCATCAGTCACAGCAAGTTTAATTTGATCTACATCAACTTTTTTACCTGCTTTAAAAGTCATCTGGTACATTGACTTTTCAATGTCCACTTTCACTTCTTCAACAAAATCTAATTTAGATAAGGCTTTAAAAATTGCTTTAGAACACATAGAACAAGTTAATCCTGAAGCAACCAAGCTCACTTTTTTTATTTCAGTTGGCACCTGAGCAGAAGTAGTATTTGCCTCTCGATCATACTTACAACATTCGTGTAATGCATCATATGCAGCTTTGGTAGCAGTTTTATGTTCTGTATCGTAACCAACAGCAGCAATAGCAGCTTCTATTTTATCTAAACTGGTTTTGTTGTCAAACATCAACGTTAACAATTTAGCGTCCATGTCCCAACTTGCATTGGTTGCACCAGCTGCTTTAGCTGCTTTTTCGATGCTAGATTTACACATGCCACAATTGCCCGCCACTTTCAATTTTGTAGGAGTTTGAGCATGTACAATTGTTATTGTAGCTAATAAAAAACTAAAGAATACAAGTATTTTTTTCATAAAATGATTTTAAAAAATTCGATAAATATATTGATAGAATATAGATGGAAAATAAAGCAGTCCATTCCTTGAAAAGCTTTAAATAGCAACTAGATTACAATTAGGTTATACCCAAGTAGATACATCCTATTAAAAACAAAGTGTAGTTAAAATCAAATTAAGTAAAGACAGTCTAGCGCGTAGAGTGGCGGACTGGAGAAGAGTTGCCCTTTTTTTGAATAAAACTTTTTCTTCACTATAGAACCAGAAGGAACAACAACACCCAGTTGATTGTAAAAATCAATCGGTGTGGGCAATTCAATTTGTACATTGTTAAATGAAAAAGAGGGCGCAGTTGTGGATTGATGTTGATCTTGTTTTTTTACAAAAGTAGATTGCTCATTACAACAAGTATCTTTTTTTTTGGTCTTCGCACAAGCACATTTTTGCACCTTACCCGCACAGAGATGTGTTTTTACAGTGGCTCCGATACTAGAGAAACTGTATACAAACAAAAGGAGTATGGTTAAAAATTGCTTCACCCTACAAAGTTAAGACTAATTGATAAAATTCCACCAAATACCCACCCTTAACCAGGTACCTGTGCCCGGATAATTAGGCGCCATAAAGTTATACCTTGCACCAAATTGATTACTAGTAGCTAATAAAGTATTTAATTGTTCCATACGAACATACCCTTTAAAACGCTTGATTCTAAAGTTTACATACGCATTGGCAATAGGCCTATTGGTTGTGCTAAACTGATCTTGGAGGTAAAATTGTCCTGTTAAAGGCATGTAACCATCCGCTTGATAATTAGTATGGTAGATCAATTCCAACCCGGTAGATAAATATAAATTCTTAAAGAAATTGCCTTCAAAAGCAAGTCTTTGTCTGGTTAAAATCAAAGGCAAATGCACTGGTGCATCAGGATCTACCATTTGCACTGTCAATTCATTGTACCAATTCCAATGACGACTCAAAGTTATTTTATTTGAAAGACTGCCTTTTACATAACTCAAGGTTTTCCCATAGACCAACGGCTGAAAACCTGATCCATAATATTGAAAATTTTGAATGAGCTTATATTGAAAAGCTGCATTGAATCCATTTTGATATTGCGCCCACATGCCCCCCAACTCTATAATATTTTCTTTTTGTATTCCCTTTAATTGAATTAGAGGGAAAGAGGTCATCCCTAATCGATTAAAGGAAGGAGTTCGATTGGAATTTTGCATCCAAAGTGCTAATTTGTCACCTTTTTTGTTGACTAAAGAGTTTAAAGAAAATAGTGCTTCATAATCTCCAGCATGATAGCCATTCAAAAATAATTTTCCTCCAGCTTCCACCTCCCAACGTAAATTCTTGGTCTTGTTTTTGTACATACCAAGCCCATATAGGTCATGGTTTGCCCATTGAAGAGTAGTGTCATTATAATTCATTTGCAGGTATCCCACACCCACTTGTAAAAATTGATTAGGGTTGGTTTTTTCCGGAAAAGAAACTAAACTAAATTCATTGGTAAATCTTTTCCAGTTGTCTTGAAAAGAAACAGCAGTGCCAATAGGTTGCGTATAATTAAAGAAAGTTTCGTAATTAATTGCAGTAGGATTCACATCGGAAAAAGTAAATTGATTGGACTGGTATTTTATTTCATTTTGAAATCTAAGTCTTGGATAAAACAAATAAGTGGTGATGGTATCTTTTACCAGAGAGTCCTTTTGACCTAGATCATAAGTTTGTTTCCAAACAAAACTATTTTCCTTATAGGTATTTCCAGTAGCAATATTGGTATTGAAAGGATTTCTAAAAGAGGTACCGCTCACTCCTAAACGTGTTTCTAATTCGTAAGGATTGTTTAAAGAAAGACTATCAATTAAAGCGCTATTTACCAGTCCTCCATTTTCAGAAGATGCTGACTTATTAATTAACATCACCCAATAGGATGCATAGCGTTTTCTTTTGGATTGATAATTTGCTGTCAATCGCATATTATTCAAATTCGCATGCTGGTTTTTTAAA
>JACCDK010427522.1_pt1 | contig 11432 bp, 7 predicted proteins | sample 7445871 | NCBI WGS metagenome assembly JACCDK01 (sample SAMN15323436, study PRJNA562643) | freshwater metagenome | isolation source: river surface water | place: USA:Blue River Watershed | collected 2017-08-15
CTGATTTGATTCGTGCTTCTCAAGAAGGAATAGCATTTTCTATGGCTTATGGTATTGAAATGTTGAATGCAACAGGAATAAAAGCGAATAAACTTAAAGCTGGTTATGCCAATATGTTTTTAAGCGATGTTTTCACTTCATCACTTGTTAATGCTTCTAATGCGGCTATAGATTTATGTGAGTCGGATGGATCTTTGGGAGCAGCACTTGGATCTGGATTTGGCTTAGGCTATTATCATTCTGCCAACGAGGCGGTTTCTCAAATTAAACGGCTTGGTACCTTTGAACCGAAAATTGAATTGTTATCTAGTACTTTAGATGCTTATTCGTCTTGGAAGGAATTAATTAATAAAAAGCTATAAAAAGGCAAAGCCTCTCAATTTCTTGAGAGGCTTGTACCCAGAGCCGGAGTCGAACCGGCACGGGCTTGCACCCACGGGTGTTTGAGACCAGCGCGTCTACCAATTCCGCCATCTGGGCAATTAAATCAAACCAATTGGCCTAATTGCCCTGCAAAAGTAGGGCAAATTCACATCTAAATCAAGTCCTTATTGAATTATAATTGAATTATTCGTAACGTAGAGCGTCCACAGGATCTAATTTAGAGGCTTTAAATGCGGGGTAAATTCCTGAAAATAAGCCAACTAAAACGCAAATAATTATTCCTACAGTCATCCATAACCAAGGAATAATAAAACTAGCAGCTCCTGAACTTATTCCTTGTGCAATTAAGTTTCCGATTGGAATAGCTAGAATGATTCCCCCTATTCCTCCAATCAAACAAATAACAATAGCTTCAATTAAAAACTGTTGTAAAATTCTAAATGGAGTTGCTCCTAAAGATTTTCTAATTCCAATTTCTCTTGTTCTTTCTGATACTGATACCATCATGATATTCATCAAGGCGATTGAAGCGCCAAGTAGTGTAATAAATCCAATGACAAATCCTCCCAATTGTAAACTAGAAGTTATACTTTCAAAACTTTTAGCGATTGAATCAGATCGGTCTAATGAAAAAGAATCCTCTGATGTGATTGGATCCATTCTTACTTTACGCATTACACCTCTTGCCTCTTCCATAAAATTATCTAAGTTTTCTACTTTAGTTGAGGAAGTGGTAATATCAAATGTCAAATTACGACCTACAGCCATTTTGCGCCCTGTTTCTAAAGGTACCATGACAACTCGATCATCTCCCCCCCCCATCATATTTCCCTTTTTCGCGAGAATTCCTATGACTTTGAGTCTTATACCGTTCACTAAAATTTCTTGATTTATTGGATTCTTTTTTTCAAAAAGTTGGTCAATAACATCTACACCTAACAAGCAAACATTTATGGCATTGGTGAATTCATTTGTTGAGAAATTTCTTCCACCTCCAATTTTATAACCTTTTAGTTCAATGAAGTTGTCATCTATTCCCAGTAAGCGTGTATTTGGATTTGTTTTTTTAGATAAATATTTGGCAATCGCATTATTTGAAACATTCGTTTTTAATGAAACTTTTCCTTTTGGAGCGAAAAGGGTTTTATATCTGGAGGCTTGTCTATAATCTATATTTTTGAATCTTCTCTCTTTCTGTCCTTCTCGTCGTATTTGATTGGCTGGTCTATTTCGAATGTCAAATGAATTTGCTCCCAGTCCAGAGAATGAATTATCTACTGAACTTTGAATACCATCAATAGCTGTTAGTATACCTACTAAAGATGTGATTCCTAAGGAAATTATTAAGGCAGTTAAGATGGTTCTTAACAAATTTCCTTTTATTGACCTTAAACCTTCTGCTATATTTTCCTTTATATTCATTTCAGGTGCAATTTATCAGAAACTAAATGATTTTGAGAACCGCCAGTAATTTGAAACAACCACTAATCATTTAATCCAGATTTACTTCAATTTACGAAGGTAGTAATCTTCGCCGGGTACTATTACACCTTCTTTTAAATTGGTATTCGTACCTAATCTTATGTCTCCAATAATTGGTTTTATTACTGATTTAGCAAAAAATAAATAATCAGCTTCAGATGGAACTTTTTGTAATCCTTGTTCAAATGGATTGATTGGAATCAATTTTCTTGAAAAATTAGCCCCCCACAATGGATATTCATAATCATCATTAATTGTTGCTAATGCAACCGTAGCGTTTTTGGGGACGATTGAATCATAGTTGGCATAGGCTTGATAAATATCAGGTCTTGAAATAGTTAATGCTTCCATTCTAGAGATGTTAAAAATTGAAGGCTTTCCGTATGCTCCAAAAGGTAATGCTCTTTTATGTAATATTATGGTACTTAAACCTGTAATTGAAATTAAAATAGCTGAAAAAATTAAATAGATTTTACCCAATCCATTGTTCTGAAACAATGAATTTTGATTTAACCAGTTTCCCAAAAGAGGTATAATAAATATTAAAGTACTCAACATATATCTTCCCTTCCACGGATCATATGGTGCAGTATATGAAAGTGCTAGCATATGTAATAGAAATGCAACAAAAAAGTAATAGTATATGCTTTTACTTCTTTTTATAAATATGAATACAATAGAAGGAATAATTAAAATGATGAAAATAATACCATATATAGGTGTGCCATTATAAAATTCAAATCGGCGATTAAAGGAAAAAGGAATAATTGTAAATGATGTTTCTTGCTCAAGACCTATGTTTAGTTTTCTATCTACGTTTTTAAAACTTTGTTTGATAGATCTTTGAAAATCTTCAATAACCCTGATATTTCGTAAACCATCTAAATTAAATAAATCTAAATTGTACCGAATAAAGTTCCTGCTACCGTGAGCTAATAAATTTTTAAAATTTCCAGCTCTTTCTATGGATTGATGTTTGGTTGCCGTAGGTGGCCCTATCGGGTGCCCATAATGATTTAAATTACCTATATACCCTGTTGGGAGTGTAACTATTAAAATGAAAAATATATGGGCGAATAAAAAGTGTTTTAAACTGTACTTCCAAGAGACAAAATTCATGTTTCTTAGTATGTAGACAACTATAACAATCAAAGGTAAAAAAGAAAATACAAATGTTATTTTATGACTTAAAGCTATAGAAAATGCTATAGCGGCCATATATAAATATATAGTTTGCTGTGATTGTTTAAAGCTAAATAGAAAATATACATAGGATACTAGATAAGCAGCCAATACTACATCTGTATCTGTTGATGTAGATTGTATAATGGCTATCGGTATAAATAGTATCATTGAGGCACAAAATACCCGAATAATAAAAGGTATATCCAGTCTTTTTAATGTACCATATGTACCAATAAATAGGATCCAATATGCCGATAGATTAGGAAGCTTGAAGAAATGCTCATTCCAATTAGTCATCAAAAAAGGATAAACTTGAATAGAAGAAAATGATTTTGGATAGGTATCAATATTCCAATTTGTTCCTACAAAATGTTTAAACGATCCGTTTTGGAGGAAGTATAAAATTCGATTTAAATGCCCTGTCATACTATCCCATTCATTGGGTGGTGAATAGAAGGTAATCGAAAGTTGAATCAAATGAATAAGTATAAATGAAACTAATAGGATAGTAAAGGCTAGTCTTTCTGTTTTTGTTGATGATTTATAAACTTCGTGAAATTTTTGTATAGCCCGACCTGTAATTTTAAATGAAGAAGCATTTAAACGTTCAGCTTGAAAAATAGAATTTGAGAAAAATTGATGGAAACCAACTATAAAAATAAAAGGTACTATTGACCATGAAATTGAACTATTCCAAATGTTTAGAGCCGATAGTATATATCCTGAAAGTATAATACTTGCAGAATATAGTATAAATCCAATGATAAATATTTCCTCAAAATTTTTATTAGAAATCTTAGAGGCTATTTTAATACATAGTAATACGAAAGTGATGAATACTATGAAATACATAAGGTTTATGAGTAATATGAATTAATAATTTCGACAACCTTATTTATTTCATCATTGGTAATAGTCGCAGAAAGTGGCAAACATAGTATACGCTTAGAAATATCTTCTGAAACTGGGCAAGATTGAGATATAACAAAAGGTAACTCATTTAAAGAAGGATAGAAATATCTTCTAGGAGTAATATTTTCTTTTGTTAATCGGCTAATTATTTGATGTAAATCACTCTCTGAAGGTATAATTATTGGATAATAACTAAAATTGCGACTAATATCAGAATTCCATTGCATTCTTTGAAATTGATTGCAAAGTTTTGAATCATATAAACTACTTGCATTTTGACGATGTAATTTAATTTGATCAAAATGTTTTAAATTAACTAAACCCATAGCTGCATGAAATTCTGAATTTTTACCATTTATACCAGCTGATAAATATACGTCTCCTTTATGTCCAAAACTTCTTAGTTCACGAACTTTATTTGCTATTTGAGGATCCTTAACAATAACTGCCCCTCCTTCTACTGTGTGGAATATTTTAGTCGCATGAAAACTACACGTAGTTATATCGCCGTAAGAGAAAATTGAATTCCTTTTATATTTTACACCAAATGCATGGGCGCCATCATAAATCAATGGAATTCCAGCATTTTTGGCTAATTCTTCTTGTAATTCTAAGTCTCCAGCATTACCGTAAACATGTGTTGTTAATATCGCTTTGGTTGACGATGTTAACTTTGAAGCAATTTGAGAACTTTCTACTGTTAATGAAACTGGATTAATATCAGCGAAAATCGGATTGCAATTTTCCCAAAGCAATGAATTTGTAGTTGCACAATAGGAAAATGGTGTAGTAATTACATCTCCTTTAATGTTATATGCTTTTAATGCTAACTGCAATGCAATTGTGCCATTTCCTGTAAAAATCAGATGTTCAACTTCTAAAAACTCAGCTAATTTATTTTCTAATTCAAGCAATAAAGGACCATCATTTGTTAAATGATTAGAGGACCATATTTTTTCTAAATATGCGACATATTCGTTTAAATCAGGAAGATATGATTTAGTTACATGAAGCATGCCTAGATTGTATTAGATATTTGAGTGATGGGGAAATCAAAATTGGGCCGAACATAACCAGGCCATTTGCCATACCATGTTGTATCCACTCGATGATCAGCAATCTCAAAATTGAACACTTCCTCAAAATTATGCAATACAATTGATTTATCTTTCACAATCATAAAGGAAATCAAGTAACTACCATCATTCATAAAATTTGAAGGAATTTCGGTTTTAGCTTGAATAACACCAATTTGACAATGTATCACAGGTGTGCTAATATTAAATATACATTCACCCGTACTTGAATATACATGTAAACTGATATTTAAATTTTGATTAGCCTCGGTATTCCAAAATTCTATATTTAGTGAAAATGAATTTCTTACATCCATATATGTTTGACTTTCAAACAATTTAGGTATAAGTGCACAAGATTTTAATCTAACTTGATCATTACCTGGTGCGTTTATAAAATCATTGAAATGTTGCTCATATACATTTTGCTGCATATTTGCCATGTAATTATTGATTACTTCACCAGTTTCTCCAAATTGTTTAACTTTTCCTTTTTCTAAATGTAAGGTCTTATTACATAAATTAGCAACCGCAGTTAAATTATGACTAACAAATAGAATCGTACGATCATTAGCTGCTACTTCTTTCATTTTACCGAGAGATTTCTTTTGGAAATCAGCATCACCAACAGCTAACACCTCATCAACAATTAAAATTTCAGGATTTAAATGAGCTGAAATAGCGAAACCTAAACGAACATACATGCCTGATGAATAACGTTTAACAGGTGTATCTAAAAATTGGGCTATTTGATTTCCTGCAAAATCAACAATTTGATCAAATTGTGATGAGATTTCAGCTTTGGACATACCCAAAATGGCACCATTGAGAAATATATTTTCTCTCCCAGTTAATTCTGGATGAAATCCTGTTCCTACTTCCAATAGACTCGCTACTTTACCCCTAACATCAATCTTCCCTTTGGTGGGTTTAGTAATTCGACTTAATATTTTCAATAAAGTAGATTTACCAGCACCATTATTCCCAATGATACCAAGTTTATCCCCTCTTTTTAGTGAAAAAGATATATCGTCTACTGCCCAAAATTCTTCTTTCGGAGTAGATTTGAAAAATTCTGTAAATCCATTTCTTAGTGATTTAGCCTCATTTTGTGTGGCTAATTTATATTTTTTTGAAACTGATTCTACTTCAATTATATTCATTTTATAAGTGATCAACGAATGAATCTTCTCGAATATCAAATACCCAAAGACCAATAATAAATATTATTAAACTCGTAAATCCTGCAATTACAAAATATTGAAATGAGAATAACGAATAATTTGAAATCAGACAGAATCTAAACAATTCCACAAAAGAAGCTAGGGGATTCAGGATTGAATAAAGAGGGTACCATGACTTGTTTATAAACTCATTTGATGTGTATACAATTGGCGTAACAAAAAAACCATATTGTACTATCAAAGGTATGGCCTGCAATAAATCTCTGTACTTTACCGCAAATGATGCAAAAATTAAACCAAGTCCTAAACTAAATACTGTAGTTATTAATAATGCTAATGGCAAGTAAATAATCGTTTCAGAAATAGGTTGGTGTAATCCAATTAGCAATAGTATATAAACTAAAAGTCCAACAAAAAAATCGACTAAGGTGACTGCTAGACTTGAAATGCAAATGATTAATCTAGGGAAATAGACTTTTGAAATTAGATTGCCATTAATTAAAATTGATTGACTTATCGATTGGAAACCATTAGCAAAGTAATTCCAAAATAGTATTCCTGAAAATATGACTAATTGAATTGGATAACCTGAGAAATCTTTAATATTTGCAACATTTTTAAATGCAAACAAAAAAACAAGCATTGTAGCCATAGGTCGTATAACTGCCCATGCTACTCCTAAAATTGTTTGTTTATACCTAACAGAAATATCACGTTTAGCTAAAATAACTAAGAGCTCATAATCCTGACTTATCTCCTTTAACTTGGATGTTATCTTATTCATGAATCTATTTAGACATCATTTCTTTGTAAATCCTAACTACGTTAAGCACAAAGCTGCTTAGGAATACACCCAAAATAATTCCAATTAGAGTAATTGGGCCATAAAAATGCCGTATACCAACAGTACTAATTTCAGGTTCTGAAATAATCGTAAATAAGGGTGTTTCCTTTGCTAAAGAGAATTTTAAATTATCATAATTTCTTACGGACTCTAAATACATACCTTGAAGCTGTTGTGAATTTAACTGTAATCTTTCTGCAATAATTCTAGCCCTTTGAAAAATAATTTGTTGGTTCTGGTCATTATAGTTAGCCAATTTACCTTGAGTGAAGTATAATGCCGATCGCAAAGAATCAACTCTTTTGTCCATTAAAACTAATAATTCCTGAGACTTTTTAGTTTTTGTGTCTATATAAAAATTAGTTACGGTCTTTAAGTATAATTTAGCCCAGATAAAAGATAAAGTATCATCTCTAGTTTCTACAGTCAATGTTTGAAACGTGGACTTAGGATTATCGTTAATTATAACCGTTTGTCCTTTTAGAAAATCATATAATGCATCTAATATATTTCTATCTTGTGCAGACAATTTATTAATATCTGAGGTTTTGAATCTATGGTTATAGAAATCTTCAGGACGATTTTTCCATTCAAACTCGCCTATTCTTGACTTGTCTAAAAATATATTGGCAAAGATTCCTTCTTTCTTGCCATAACGTACTTTAGTTAGCAAAGCTTTTCTGAAAATAGATTTAGTCTTTAATAATTCTTTGAAATTTTCACCGCTAAATAAAGAGGCATTACTTCCCATTCCACCACCAATTCCAAAAGAATTTGCTAATTCCAGTAATCCGCCAGCATTACCTCCACTATCACCATCAACAACAAATACTATTTCAGTTTTAAAATTCACATCTTGTACTTTATAGTATTCGTAACCCCCACCCACGAGTAAACCTATAAAAGCTCCGACAGATAAAACTTTTTTGTTTTCCCTAATGTAAGGAATAACTAAAAGGCATTTTAGAATAAGCCGTTTAAATGAAAATTGATCTTGCTGTAATTCCATAATTAATTTGCCGTTGCTTTGATTAGTGTAATTATTCCAATTACACTAGTAACAGTGCCTGTTAGTACAGAAACTAACTGAAAAACTTGTTGGGCCGAATTTGCATTTTTAATATTTTTTGGAACAATTATTTCTGCCCCTCTTTCTATTTTAGGGTAATGTCTAATAAATAGAAATGCTCTTGTTCTTTTCACCGAACCATTTGAATACAAAACATAGGCTCTCTTTCTTGCAGAATTTGATGTAAATCCACCTGCCTCTGATATGAAATCTTTAAATGATTTACCCTCATTATATTTTACACTATTAGGATATAAGACCTCGCCTGTAACTTTAACCGTCTGAGGTTGTCTAGGTATATCTATGATATCCCCTTCGTTTAAAAATAAATCTTCTTCACCGCCAGGATTATTTATAGCTGCTAAAAGATTAATGCCGATCAATTCAGTGTTTTTAGTATAGGATTCATCGTTTTTAATAACTACGCCATTAAAATTATCTTGAATTTGATTCATTTGTTCTTTTTTTCTAGTTTTCTCTGATTCAGTAAGAATATTTTTTCGAATCAATTTGGCACCTTGAGGATATGCCTGATTGTTTAATCCACCAGCCCTAGCAACTAGTTCGGATAATCTTTCGTCTTTTTTTTCTAATCCATAAACCCCTGGAAATACTAATTGACCTTGCATGGTTACGAATTGTTGAAGTTCGTAATTTGGAGAGGTTCTAATAAATATTTCATCAAATGGCATTAGCTTGAAGGATGAAGCTGTTACGTCTAATTGAAGATTTTTACTAATTCCGAATCTAACAATCTCAGCTATTTGAGAATTGATTAGGTTGGGGCTATCAAGTCCGATATTTTTTTTTCGACGCACAATTTCTACAAATCCAGTAGCAGCAGACTCCCTCAATCCTCCGGCTTTTAAAATTAAATCTTCTACTGTCATATTCTCAACAAAAGGCAAGGTAAGTTTAACTTGTCTATTTATTAATGAATTACTTGTATTATCAGATTTCAATTCATTTGCAATCTCAGTATCAATATTAATTTTGTCTTCTTCTTCCAAATCATCAGTCTCTTGTGATTGATTAGCAATATTAGATTGTAGCTTATTTGTATTATTCTGATTATTTCCTTGTGAAATCTCATTAGAGAATTTAACACCCGCTTTAGATATGTTTTTATCAGGATCCTTCGATTTATTAATTTTTTTAACAACATTAATTTCACCATGAATAGTTACCGTATATTTTTCGCGTAAATCTAAAATAGAAAAGATTGAAATTTTATCTTCACGTTTTAAAATAACATCTTTTGATTTATCTCTCAAAATATCTTTGAGGTTGACAGAAAGATTTGTTCGTGATAAATCATCATTAATCCTTTCTATTAATATCCGATCTAGAAAAGCATCTTCCTTTATACCTCCAGCACGATTTATAACTTTTAATACAGATTCGTTACCTTCTAATGCAAAATCACCTGGACGAAATACCTCCCCAATTACTGTGATTTTATTCTCAAACCTTTCTTTATCAATAGACTCTATTTGAATTAAATCACCTGGTTGAGGGTAAAATGAATTAAATATTTCAGAATTAATATCAATTAACTTTCTTTCACGATTCGTATACCTAGTAACTTTTACTAATTCTTTGTATGCATCCTCTGTAAATCCCCCGGCAAAATTAGATAATACATAGTCCAAGTTTTCATTGGCTAAAACCTCAAACAATGCTGGACGCTTTATTTTGCCCTTCACTTCTATTCTTGATTTATAAACACCGACTTTTATGATATCTTGATCTTGTAAAATCATATCATTTCGTTGAATACCCGTGGTTAAAAAGTCATATAAATCGACTTTACCTACTAATTTTTTATTTCTAATTAATTGTATTTCTCTAAAAGTTCCATTTTCAGTGGGTCCTCCAGCTAAATATAAAACATTCATTATTCTTGCTAACGATGGTACTGAATAAGTACCTGGAAACATCACCTCTCCTTGAACAGTCACTCCTATTGTACGTATATTACCCAAGGTGACGCTTGCACTTAATGAATTAGGACCTGAATTAGCTGTCCCCTGCTTTAATCCAATAAAAATTTGTGAAAGCCTGTTAATTATTTTGGTTTTTGCTTGTTCTATTGTTAGGCCTGCTACATAAACATTTCCAATTCTATTGATCTTTACATAACCATCTGGACTTACAATTAAATTGTAGTGTTCTTCAGAATAGCCGTTTATATCAATAACTAGTTCGTCCTCAGGCCCCACTATATAATTAACGGGAGTTGCAATTTTTAGATTGGGTTCAAAAACTCCTATCTTATTATTAAAAATAGAAAAACCGAAAATCTTCTTTCTTAAGTTAACAATTGCTGTATCTACTTCTTCAGTTAAATCTAAATTTGTTCTATTTGTAATCAAACTGTCTCTTAACTTCTTTTGCTGATTGCTATATGTGACACTTCTTTTTGAACTATTGCTAGCCCCTTGGGGCAACATGTTATTTGAAGCGTTATTTGAGCGCATTAATAATTGACTTGGAATGCCAGTCATTGGCAACATCTGAGCTTTTACTTGTAAACTTATTATGATTATTACTATTGCTAAGTATAATTTTCTAAGCGCCATGTTTTCTATAAATTATCATGATATTAAGATGCGAAATAACGAAAAAAAGCGGAGCATTCCTTAACTTTATAAAAATCTTTGCAAGCATATTAAGCTTTACTGAGGTGTTAAATTTTAAGTTTTGAATATTATTTAATTATGGAAAATACAATCCCTGTTTATAATGATGACAGTATTAGATCATTAGATTGGAAGGAGCATATACGTCTTCGTCCTGGAATGTATATAGGCAAATTAGGTGATGGTTCGTCTGTTGATGATGGAATTTATGTACTGGTAAAAGAAATCATGGATAATTCTATAGATGAACACATGATGGGTAATGGTAAGCATATAGATGTAAAGATTTCAGATCATAAAGTCGAAGTTCGTGATTTTGGACGTGGTATTCCTTTGGGAAAGGTTATTGATTGCGTTTCAAAAATTAATACTGGTGGCAAATACGATTCTGGAGCATTTCAGAAGTCAGTAGGATTAAATGGTGTAGGTACGAAAGCTACTAATGCTCTTTCTAATTATTTTAAAGTTCAATCTTATCGTGATGGTCAAACAAAATGGGCAGAATTCAGTAAGGGCGAATTAATTAAGCAATCTGTAGATTTTGAAGCGACAAATTCAAAAAGTGGAACATTTATATGTTTTGAACCAGATAATAGTGTTTTTAAGAACTATCATTTTATACCTCAGTACTTAGATTCATTATTTTGGAATTAC
>JACCDK011136067.1_pt1 | contig 11432 bp, 11 predicted proteins | sample 7445871 | NCBI WGS metagenome assembly JACCDK01 (sample SAMN15323436, study PRJNA562643) | freshwater metagenome | isolation source: river surface water | place: USA:Blue River Watershed | collected 2017-08-15
ACCAAAGCGGCAACATGCTGGAGATTGGTTTTCAGCTGTACAACGAGATGTTGAACGAAGCCGTGCGATGTTTAAAAGCCGGCAAAGAGCCCGACTTGCTCAGCCCCTTGTCTGCCGCCACCGACATCAATTTGCATTCACCTGCCTTGTTGCCCAATGATTACTGCGGCGACGTGCACTTGCGCTTGTCTTTCTACAAAAAATTGGCCACGGCCAAAACCTCAGACCAAATTGACAGCCTGCTTGAAGAAATTGTGGACCGCTTCGGCAAGCTGCCAGCGCAAGCGCAAACCCTGTTGGACGTGCACCGCTTGCGCGTTCTGAGCGTGCCTTATGGCGTGGTGAAGGTTGATGCTTCGCCTGGTGTGATTGTGATCAGCTTCAAGCCCAACCCGCCCATTGAGCCCATGCGCATCATTGAGCTGATTCAAAAGAACAAGCACATTCAATTGGCTGGCAACGACAAATTGCGCATTGAGCGTGAATTGCCCGACCCCAAAGCCCGCGCCCAAATGGTGCGAGATATTTTGCGCTCCTTGGGGCAACCCAAAGTAGAGAAAGTTGAACCATAAATCATGAGCAACTCACAAAACTTTCAAGGCATGACCCTCAAAGGCTTCACAGTGCCTTTGCAATTGCACCACTTCAAGCTGATCGCTTTTGACATGGACTCCACCCTGATCAACATTGAATGCGTGGACGAAATAGCCGATGCTGCCGGCCGCAAAGCCGAAGTGGCCGCCATCACAGAAGCCGCCATGCGCGGCGAAATTACCGACTACAAAGACAGTTTGCGCAAACGTGTGGCCTTGCTCAAAGGCGTGACGGTGGCGCAGATGGAAGAAGTCTTAAACAACAGACTGCAACTGAACCCCGGCGCAGAAAAATTGGTCAAAACCTGCCAAGCGGCGGGCATGAAAGTCTTGTTGGTATCGGGTGGCTTTACCTTTTTCACAGACCATGTGCGTGACCGCTTGGGCATTAACTGGACCCGCTCTAACGTGCTTGAAGTGATCAATGGCGTGCTGACCGGCCGCATGGTGGACCAAGACTGGGGCGACATTTGCGATGGCGAAGAAAAACGCAAGATGTTGCTTCAAACCTGCGCGCAGATGGGCATTGAGCCTTCACAAGCCATTGCCATGGGCGATGGCGCCAACGACTTGCCCATGATGGGCGTAGCAGGTTTGTCGGTGGCCTATCACGCAAAACCCAAGGTGCGCGAGCAAGCCATGGTGGCCATTGAAGAAGGCGGCCTTGATCGGCTGCTGGAAGTCTTTGCGACTGCGCCGTAAAACTGCGGCTTAAGCTGTGCGGTGCACTTGAGCTTGGCCTGCCGCCACCTCAAACTTGGCCAAGGTTTCAATCTTGGTTTGCACCTGACGCACATCGTCTACCACTCGCAACTCTGTTTGAATTTGTTTGGGAGTAAATTCCACCACCCCATAACCTTTGCGTTCACTGTCGGCAAAGATGAAATGCGGGTTTTCGGCCAAGCGTGCGGCAATCTTTGAATTGCCAGCCGAGCGCGCTGTAATGCCTGCACCACAAAACTCCACACCAAGCTTGGCACTGTCATCTTTGTTGGCATCTGCCATGACATGACCTACCCAGTTTTCGTGCACATCACCGCCAATTAGCACAGGATTTTTCAAGGCGGTGTTTTGTATCGACTGTGTCATGCGTTGACGGGCAGCAGCATAGCCATCCCAGCCATCGTTCCAGAGTGACTGGCCTGCGCCTAATTTGTAATCTCGTCGACCAAAAATGGTTTGCTGCGCAACAACATTCCACACACGCTGATCATTCCGTGCATTGGCAAATGACTGGGCAAGCCACTGCTCTTGCTGTGCACCCAAAAGTGTTCTGTTCGGATTGAGCCACTCGTCACATTGCGCTGGGTCGACCCAACCTGAACCAAAACCCAAGCCTTTGTTGCACACTTGCCGATCGCGGTATTGACGATCGTCCAGCAAATAAATGTTGGCCAACTTGCCATAGGCCACTTGGCCGTATATGCGCATTTCTGCACCCCGCGCCAAGCCTTCTAGTGAGCGCGTGAGAGCCGTGGTTCGCAATGGCATGTGTTCGTAAAAGGCTTGATAGGCTTGGGCGCGTTGGGCTTCAAAATCGAGTGTGATGTTGCCGCTGAAACCTCTGACCAAACCCGCATAGTCGTTGGACACCTCGTGGTCGTCCCATGTGACCAGCCAAGGGCATTGTGCGTGCATGGCTTGCAAACTTTTTTCGCTTTTGTGCAGCGCATACCGATTGCGGTAATCGGACAAACTGGTGACCCAACCACCTGTGGGCAAACGGACAGGATTGGCCGCTGCTGCGTATTCGTAGATGTAATCGCCCAAGAACAACACCATGTCGAGGTTTTCTTGGGCCATGTGATCGTAGGCACTGAAATAGCCATGTTCCCATCTTTGACAAGACGCATAGGCCACACGCAGTTTTTGCACCATGGCCTCGGGATGTGGCAAGGTGCGGGTGCGGCCAACAGCGCTTTGCGCATCGCCCCATTGAAAGCGGTAAAAATACCACCGATCACTTTGCAAGCCTTCCAATTCCAAATGGACCGAGTGCGCCAAAGCGGCCAAGGCAATGACCTGACCTGTGCGCCGGTTGACTTTGAAGTGTTCGTCGTCGGCCACTTCCCAAGTGACCGAGACATCACCGGGTGCAAACGACGCTGCGCCGCTGATCATGTCTGGCATAAGCCGCGTCCACAGCACCACTGAGTGGTGGTTGGGCGAGCCACTGGCCACGCCAATGCTAAAGGGGTTGTGTTTGAGAGATGCTTGCGCAGACGTGATTGAGTACGTGAGTGGCGCAGCAGCCGCTGCAGCTACTGCAGACCATTTGAGCCAATCGCGCCTGGATTGCAGCGCCATGGGCACTTGCTGCAGCGGATCGGATTTTTTCATGCGCTAGCCAACCATTCTTTCAGCAGCGCATTGAATTGTTCTGGCTTGTTGCTCATCACCCAATGGCCCGTATCAAAGCCTTCAACCCTTGAACCTGGGTACGATGCAATTTTTTCTAACCATCGATCGGAATGAAACATAAATGGCTTGCGCTTGCCATAGATGTACAACATGGGACGTGCTGTAGGCAAAATTTTGAGTGCATTGCAGGCTAACGCGAAACCCTCCAAGGTACCCATCCACTTCATGGCGTAGGGCACGTTCATGCCCACATGCATGTCGGCCATGTCACTGGGGCAACGCAAGGCCTTGGCCATGTAGCGTGTCATGCGATTGGCCAACGGACGCGCCATGTTGCCAAACACATTGACCAATTGCCATGCAATGGCCAACCAAATTTGATAACTGAACGCACCCCATTTGGCTTTGGCATTCCAAGATGCAAACAGCGCTCTGGAGTTGTGGTCTCCCACATCGACAGCCACCATGCGGCCCACGCGATCTGGGTGAACCGCCGCATACTCGTAACCAAAGAGACAACCCCAATCGTGCAACACCAACGTAATGGGTTGATCGGGACTGACTTGCTGCACCACTTCATCAATGAAGGCCACCATTTCAATGAGCGACTTGGGCGGCACTGGTGCATTGGCATCAAAGCCGGGCAAGGTAAAACGCACACAGCGATGGGTGTTGCGCAATGCTTGAACAGTGTCGTTCCAAAGCGCCAGCGTATCGGGCCAGCCATGCAACATGAGCAATGTCTCTGCGCCCTGCCCTTCAATTTGAACTTCAACGCCTTGTATGTTGATGCGTTGAATTTGGGGCATTGCCACCGCGTTAGACATGGAGGGCCTGCTTCAATCGATCAACGCCTTCCAAAATTTTGTCTTCGCCCACAGTGGCAAAACTTAAGCGCAGGGTGCTGTGGTCGGGGTTTTGACAATAGAACGGTGCACCTGGCACAAAGGCCACGCCTTTGTCGATGGCCATTTTGGCAAAGGCATTGCCGTCCTTGACTTTGCCTTCGGCGCCCGTTAGATGAGCCCACACAAACAAGCCCCCTTGAGGCTGCACAAAAGAAATGGCATGGCCTAAATCTTTGCGCAGTGCATCACACATGGTTTGAGCACGACCGGCATAGACCTTGCGAACATTGTCGAGGGTGGCTGGCATGCGGCCCGCTTTGAGGTAATGCGCGGCTGTGGCTTGCGCAAAGGTGCTGGTGTGTGCGTCGCTGAATTGTTTGCACATGACAGCGCGACTCAGCAGCTCGGAGGGTGCAATCATCCAGCCCACACGTAAGCCTGGGCTGAGGACTTTGGACAAGGAACCGCAATGCACCAACCAGTCTCGGCTGCCGGGTACTTGTGCGCTAAGGGCAAGCAAACTTGGAGGGGGCGCTTCGTTGAAATACAAATCGCCATAGGGATCGTCTTCCACCATCAGCGTTTCGTATTTGACGGCCAACTCGAGCAGTTTTTTGCGGCGCTCTAAGCTGAGCAAGGCGCCAGTGGGGTTGCCAAAGGTGGGAATGACGTACACAAACTTGGGGCGATGTTCGGCAATCAGTTTTTCTAAGGCGTCGGTATTGACACCCTGACCATCGACAGGCGCTGAAATGAGTTCGGCGCCATACAAACGGAAACATTGAATGGTGGCCAAGAATGTGGGGCCTTCAACGATGACTTTGTCGCCAGGGCTGATCATGGTTTTGCCAATGAGGTCGAGTGCTTGCTGGCTGCCAGTGGTCACAATGAGCTGGTCTGCTGCCAAACCCGTTACGCCTTTTTGGCCCATGAAGTGGGCCAACTGCTCGCGCAGTGGGCCATAACCTTCTGTGGCACCGTATTGCAAGGCGGCGCCGGGCTCTTGGCTTAAGGCCAGCGAAGAGGCTTCGCGAATGCCTTCCACGTCAAACATGGCGCTGTCTGGAAAGCCACCGGCAAAGCTGATGATGCCGGGTTTGCCCAGAAGTTTGAACAACTCCCGAATGGCTGAGGTCTCGACATTGTTCAAACGATGGGCAAATTGCAAGGACATGGTGTATCTTCCACAAAGCTCTGGGGTTCTAAACGTCTATTCTGACTTGAATTGACAGGGCTCACTGGCCACTTTGCTGATATTTTCTCTCATGAACGCTCACAACATCGAACTCTTTTTTCACACCTTGCAAGCCGCCAACCCGCTGCCCACCACCGAGCTGGCCTACACCTCGGTGTTTGAATTGCTCACGGCTGTCTTGTTGTCTGCTCAGGCCACCGATGTGAGTGTGAACAAAGCCACGCGCAAACTTTTTCCAGTGGCCAACACCCCTGAAACCATTTTGGCCTTGGGTCAAGAGGGCCTAGAAAGTTACCTCAAAACCATTGGCTTGTACCGCAACAAAGCCAGCAACTTGCTCAAAACTTGCCGCATCCTAATAGACCAACATGGCGGCCAAGTACCCAGGTCTCGCGAGGCTTTGGAAGCTTTGCCCGGCGTGGGCCGCAAAACCGCCAACGTGGTGCTTAACGTGGCCTATGGCGAGCCCACCATGGCGGTCGACACGCACATCTTTCGAATGGGCAACCGCACAGGTTTGGCGCCCGGCAAGACGCCCTTGGAAGTTGAATTGAAATTGCTCAAGCGCATTCCAGAAAAGTATTTGGTCGATGCGCACCATTGGCTCATCTTGCATGGCCGCTATGTGTGCCAAGCGCGCAAACCTTTGTGCCCGCAATGCGCGGTGTCTGCCTATTGCAGTTTCAAACCCAAAACAGTTTAAAAACTACTTGGGCAAAGCAACCCAGCGCGTCACATCGCCTTCTTGCCACTCACGCCATTGCAGTCGATTTTGAAATACTTCCGACAAAGCGTGATGCGTATCGCTGGCATGGGGCGCTCCCGCATGCACCAAGGTGCCTTCAGACATCACCCACACACGGTCGGCCTGCAATGCCAAGTTGAGTTCGTGCAGCACGCTAAGCACCGCAGCGCCTTGCTCGGTTAGGCAACGCACCCACTCCAACCAATCGGCTTGGTGTGGCAAATCGACACCCGCCAGCGGTTCGTCCATCAGGTACACATCGGCCTGAACGGCCAATGCACGCGCCAGCAGCACACGTTGTCGTTCGCCACCCGAGAGTTGACCCAAACTGCGCGTGCGCCAATCCCAAGCCTGCACGGTTTTCAGGGCCACCTCCACCACAGCGCGATCTTGCGCGCTGGGCGACGCCAACCAAGTTTGATGCGGCAAGCGCCCCAGCATGGCCACGTCATACACCGTTAGGTCGTCTTGCCCTGCTTCTGCTTGCCCCAGCCAGGCCAATGTTTGTGCTCTGTCACGCCGCGGCCAATTAGCCCAAGGTTTGCCCAACAACTCAACATGCCCCTCAGCGGGCGTTAAGCCTGCCAAGGCTTTGAGCAAACTGGATTTGCCAGCGCCATTGGGACCCACCAAGGCAACCCACTCTCCGGCGTTTAATTCAAGCGACACTTGGTTAACGGCTTTGAACGCGTCATGCCTTACAGACACCTTGTCTGCTTTCAAGACGACGTTGGGCAATGCGTTCATGATCGGCCTTTCACACGCGTTAAGGACTGGCCTGTCATGCCGTGCATCAGAAACAACATATAGCCACCGCCCAAGATGGCCGTTAAAACACCTACGGGCAATTCTGTGGGCGCCATCAAACCTCGCGCCAGCAAATCGGCACTGCCCAGCAACACGGCACCCATGAGGCAAGACAAGCTGAGGGTTTTGCCATGCACCGCTTTGACCCTGGCACGAACCAAGTGCGGCGCTGCCAAGCCCACAAATGCAATCAGACCTGTTTGCGCAACCGCAGCCGCCGTGCACAGCGCCAGCACAGCCAACAAAAGCCAACGCAAGGACTTCACAGGCAATCCCAAACTAAGGGCCGTGGACTCACCCAAGGCCAAGCCATCGAGCAACGGGCTGGCCGCTACAGAGACCACCCATGACACCCCCAGCACCGCCAGCATCAAACTACAAGCTGACCAACTGACATAAGCGGTAGAGCCTAGCATGAAGGATTGCACCGAGCCTTGAATTTGGGGAAACATGACCAACAACAAAGAAGCCAAAGCGCCAAAGACCACACCCACCACCACACCCGCTAGCAACAACCGCAAGGTGTGCTGCACGCCCCACGACAAAACCAATGACAAAGCCACGGCCAACCAAGCGCCCAAGAAGGCCATGCCTGTGATGCCCATTCGCATGAACCAAGGCGACATGTTGAGCTGACTGAGCAACACCATGCCAATGGCCACCCCTAAACTGGCACCCGACGCACTGCCAAGCAAATAGGGGTCGGCCAGTGGATTTCTAAACAATCCTTGGGCCAACGCACCGGCCAATCCCAGCAAGGCCCCTGCCAAACAAGCACCCAAAGTTCGGGGCAACCGAATGTCTGCAATCAAACTGGCATCGGCTTGAACTTGTGACCACGCAAATCCTTCGCTGCCCACCAAAGCGCCCAAGCCCACAAGCAGCAACAGCAACAAAGACAACTGAATGGCCAAGCGCTGAGAAGATGGGACTTTGCGTGCGTTCATTCTGGAAACAATCTTTTCAAGCAAGCCACCATCAGGTCGGCCGCTTCAGGAATGCGCGGACCCGATCGCACCACAATGTCCGATTGCGCGGGCGAAAAAGCGCAAATTCTTTGTTGCGCAAGGGCTTCGATGCGTTGCCAACCAGGACGGCTTTTGAGGTCAGTGGCAGTGCGTTCACCCATGAAAATAATTTGTGGGTTGGCCTTCACCACAAATTCGGGATTGACTTGTGGAAATGCGCCCAGGTTGGCTGTTACCACATTGACCAAACCCAAACGCTTGAGTGTTTCACCAATGTAAGAAACCTCACCCGCTGCAAAATAACCACTGCCAGCTTCAAAATAAATGCGCATGCCTTTGGCTTTTGCAGGCACGCGCAAAGCCGCTGCGTCAAGTTTTTGCTGAATGCTTTGCCACAAGCTTTGCGCGCGCTCTTGCGGCTGCGGCAAATGCAAAGCGCCGGCAATCAGTTGAATCACGCGGCGCATGTCTTCCTGATTTTGGGGCTCTAGGGCCACCACCTTGATGCCCATCGATTCCAAACGTTGCGTCACGCGCGAAGAGCGCGCCAGTAGCACCAAGTCGGGTTTGAGTTTGACCAAGGCTTCAAGTTGCGTGTCGTCAATGCCGCCCAATTGGGGCAAGGTCTTGACGCGTTCTGGCCAATTGCTGTAACGATCGACCCCTACCAAGCGATCGCATGCTTGAAGCTCGCACACAATCTCGCCCAAGGACGGCAGCAAGGTGATGACGCGCTGCGGTGCCTTGTCGATCGACACAACGCGTCCTCGGTCATCGGTCAAACTGAAGGCTGAAGAAGCTTGCGTGGCCGCGTTCTGTGCCATCGACATCAACGGCAACAGGCTGGCCCATAAGACCATACCGGCTAACGCTAATTTCAATGATGAACTTGCAGCACAGCGCATGAACTTAGTCCTTAGCGCGCAGGCGCCCAATGCAAGCCTACAAACAACCCACGCTTGGGCATGTTGTAGCCATAAATGCTTTGGTAATTTTGGTTGGTGGCGTTTTCAAGTCGTAGGTTCAACCTCAGCGCTTGAGTCAGCGCACGGCTGGCCGTGACATCTAACAAGGTATACGCGGCCAACACTTTTGAATCATCGCTGCGGGCACCGGTGTAACGAACTTGAAGTCCGGCATCCCACTTGCCAAGGCTTTGCGTCAAGCCAGCTTGTGCCAGTGATTTGGCCCTGCGAGCCAAGGCCTGATGCGTGGTGTCGTTTTGCGGATCTTGCGACGTCATGCTGATACGCCACTGCTGCAAGCCCCAACCAGGTGTTTGCACCTGGCCACTCAAGGCCACTTCAAGCCCTTTGTTGTTTGCTTTGGCAATGTTGGTGCGATTCCATTCCGAATCGTTGTCGATCAAATCGGTGTACTTATTTTCAAACGCTGTAAGGCGTGCTTGCCAATTCGCTTGGGTGTACTGCATGCCAAGTTCGTTGGACCTGGCTTTTTCAGGCCTTAGCAAGGGGTTGCCACCCCAAGGGTAGTACAAGTCGTTGAAAGTGGGCGCCATGAAACCAGTGGAAGCACTGGCCTTTAAGCGCAAAGCGGGGGTTACAAAGTACGCATAGCCTGCGTACCAAGTGTTGGCATCGCCAAAATCGGAATACTGGTCACGGCGCACGTTAAGTTGCCATTGCTGATTGTCCAGTTTGCCTTGGTACCCTAAGCGCCAAGAATCCAATGAGCGCTCAGTTGGGTTGTAGTCAGTGTCGCTGGCAATTTTTTGTCGCGTACTTTCATAACCCGATGTGAGGGAATGCTGGGGCCACAGGGTCCAGACCGCGCCCACCGACGATGTTTGGGACTTTGAATTGACAAAGTAGGGATAGGCTGTGGTGGCTGCATTCAGTTTGTCTTCTTGCTGCCCCAATGAGAGGTCCCACTGCAAAGTGGGTGATGCTTTGTAGCTGGCATTGAACAATGCATTGCGCAGCACACTTTTCGATTCATCGGCCTGGTTGGCAGGGCCCCATTGGCTGTCGTATTGCACCGTGGCATGGGTTTCGCGCAGCATCAAGCCCACGCGGCCTGCCTCAAAGACTTGCGAGAAATTGACGGCATTGGACTGTCTGCTGTAGCCATCGCGGTCGGGATTGGTGTCGGGCCTTTGCAAGGGGTTGATGGCATTGAAGCCCTGTGTTTGCACTTTCTCAACTGATGCATTCACTCCAAAACCAGAAGCCCAATTTTGTCCTGCACTCACTTGGCCGCTTTTGAAACTGTTGGCACCCACTTGACCGTTGGCTTCTAGCCAGGGGCCTTTAAGCGCACTGGGCGCATCACCCGAGTTTTGGCGCGTGAAAATTTGCACCACGCCGCCCAATGCAGCGCTACCGTACAAACTGGACACATTGCCTCGAACCACTTCGATGCGCTCAATGCCACTCAGAGGCAGATGTTCTAGCGCAGCCAAATTGAAATTCAGATTGTTCATGGGCAAGCCGTCGACCAGCACCAGTGCATGGCGCGATTCAGCGCCGCGCATGAACAAGGAGGCAACGCCGCCCATGCCGCCCGATTGGCTGACTTCCATGCCCACCAGGTTTTGCAAAAGCGTGGGCACATCACGCGCCTGTGAGCGTTCAATGTCTGCCCGCGTGATCAAAGACACATCGGGCAAGGCGTCTTGTGCGCGCTGCAACACTCGACTGGCCGAAATGACCATGTTGGGTTGCAGGCTTTGAGACATGGCCTGGGGCGTTAGGGACATGGCTAAAGCCAGAGTGGTGAGGGATAGGCCAAAGCGCTTGGCAACAGGTGTAGGTATGCCCAAAGAGGACGCACGCCTAGCTAAAGGAAAAGCTGAAATTTTCATGATGACATCGACAAAAAGGTTCTCACCGCCTTCCCCGACAGTGCATGAACGTAAGGCTCACCCGAGGGTGAACCACCTTGTTGGCCGGTATCCGGGCTAAGCAGAGCAACCTTCATCACCTTCCCAAATGCCTGTTTCAGGGCACTCAGTGGCGACTGATGAAAGCGGGGCAAAAAGCCCGTCTGCTGACCGTTGCGGGGGCAGCGCAGGTGAAGTTGGCCCTGTAAGGGCGTTCTCTCCTGCTTCCCGTTGAACTGAAACTTGTGAACCAAATCTCGAGCACCAACACAGTTGATTGTAAGATCAGACCTTGCACCAAGCCTACAATGTTTGAAATTACAATGGCTCTGACATGACGAACCAGACAACTGTCGACCAGATTGCAGACCGCGTCGAGCATCTTTTGCTCAGGCACGAAGAATTGCAAAAAACAAATGCACTGTTGCAGCAGCAGGTGTTGGCCATCTCGCACGAGCGCGACCTGCTCAAGTCCAAGCTGGCTGCTGCACGCTCGCGCGTAGACGCCCTCATTGAGCGTCTGCCCCAAAACTCATCCTCAGAAGCCGATTCATGAGCACCAAGCAGCTAGAAGTTCAAATCATGGGCCAAAGCTATTTGCTGGGCTGCCCTGTTGGCGGCGAAGCACGCTTGTTGGCCGCCGTCGACAAAGTTGACCAGGCCATGTGCAAGGTCCGAGATGCCGGCAAAATCAAAGCACGTGACCGAATTGCCGTGCTGGCCGCCCTCAACTTGGCCTTTGAACAAGCCGAGTCGACAGAGAATGCCGCACCCGCGCCCAGTGCAGAGGCGGCAGCGGCCCAAGTAGAAGCGCCCGCCCTTAGCAGCGCAGACAACGAGCGCTTAAGCCAACTCCTCAAGAAGCTAGACCAAGCCCTGCACCAAGACGGTCAGCTCATTTAGGGCGGTGCCAACACCCCAATGAGGGTATCTCACAGCGCAGCTTGTTGGGTGCGCCTACAATCACCTTGTCTGCAGTGCATGCTGGGCTTTATATTTCCTTGAACCAATGCTCTTAGAGCCCGGGCTTGGTACATTGTCTGGTGAGCGTGATCGTCTCGCGTCAGATGAAC
>JACCDK011175550.1_pt1 | contig 11432 bp, 9 predicted proteins | sample 7445871 | NCBI WGS metagenome assembly JACCDK01 (sample SAMN15323436, study PRJNA562643) | freshwater metagenome | isolation source: river surface water | place: USA:Blue River Watershed | collected 2017-08-15
ATCGCAGGCGGAATGCCATACGCAAAGCAGATCACTGCAATGCGTAAAGCAACAGCAATCTTGGTTGCAACCCCAGGACGTCTCATCGACCTTCTTAATAAGGGTGAAGTACAACTAGATCAACTTCAGATTACAGTTCTTGATGAAGCAGATCAGATGGCAGATATGGGCTTCCTTCCAGTTGTTAAGGAAATTCTTGATCAGGCAAAGCCTGATGGACAGCGTCTTCTCTTCTCAGCAACACTGGATCGTGGCGTTGACTCTCTTGTGAAGCAGTACCTCAAGAGCCCAAAGACACACTCACTTCAAAACGATCGTGCATCTGTATCAACAATGGAGCATTACATCCTCGTAATGAACCCAGGCGATAAAGATGACATCACTGCACAGATTGCAGCCCGTAACGGTAAAACAATCCTCTTCGTTAAGACACAACGTGGTGCAGATCGTCTCTGCGACAAACTGGCCCATGCAGGCGTTCCAGTTGGAGCACTTCACGGCGGAAAGTCACAAGCTGTTCGTACACGCACACTTGCTCTCTTCAAAGATTCAGCAAATGCAGCTCTTGTTGCAACAGATGTTGCAGCACGTGGAATTCACGTAGATGGAATCTCACTTGTTGTACACGTTGACGTGCCTCAAGATCACAAGGATTACCTCCACCGTTCAGGTCGCACAGCTCGTGCCGGTGAGTCAGGTGCAGTTGTAACTCTGACAACTTCGAAGCAGCAGAAGTCAGTTTCAGGACTTACATCTCGAGCTGGTGTTACACCCAAGTCAGTTTCAGTTACTTCTCTCAGTGCAGATCTAATGCGAATTACCGGGGCTCAAGAGCCTTCAGGAATTCCTTATGTTGCGCCGATTGTTGAGAATAAGGGACCCAACCGCGGAACGCGTAAACCACGTCCGAATTCAGCTCAGAGACGCCGTAGACCGAGGTAATTGCACTAATTTTTATCGGAAGGCTTTGGCGACAAACAGGCAATTAAAGTTGATCGATCCATATTCATGAATTTCGTCGAGTTAGACTTGGTTCTAGGCATTTAGGCAGTTTGCCCAGTGTCAAAGCAATTTACATTATTTAGGCGTGATGAGCAGGGCTGGCAGAGATCTCTTAGTTTGTTAAGATCAGGCATGGGTTTTTTCGCACTGCACTTCAAATCGAGCCAAGTAATGCGAAGTTTTAGATTACTAGATCCCCATTCTCGAAAAGCGTGCATCAGAAACATGATTTTGCTATGTCTGATCAGCGGCTTGGATTTGCTCGGAATAGTCATTATAGGCGCGATCACTTCCATTGCGATCCGAGGTATAGCCTCGAGCGATTCAGGAAATAAAGTTCAACAGCTTGAAGAAATAATGCATTTGAGTGCTTTGAGCGTTCAACAAAAAGTTTCAATTTTAGGTGTAATCGCATGCGTCCTATTCCTGAGCAAGTCAATAATCTCAATTAAAGTAAGCAGGAGCACACTTGGTTTGCTTGGAAAACAAGCTGCTCTAGTAACCACAAAAACTTTAAATTTGACGTTAAACTCTCCGCTAGAATCTCTTAGAAGAGAATCTAAGGCTGGAACAATCTATAACCTTACTCTAGGGATTAACGCAATCATCGTTGGGATAATTGGAACCAGCATTTCACTAGCCGCTGATTTCTTCTTCCTTTTTGTGGTGGGTGTTGGCCTTCTTTCGCTAGACCCAATTATGGCTTTACTTACCTTTACTATGTTTGTGATTATCGGACTTGGACTATATTTCATATTGCACCGCAGAGCAGTATCTCTGGGCGAGCAGAGTTCAAAACTGAATATTTCGAGCAATAATTTAATTTCAGATACACTCACTCTCTCGCGAGAAATAAGAGTTCATTCCAAAGTTGATGAATTCACTAATTCTGTTTTTCAAACGAGAAAAGCTCTATCCGGAGTTTCTGCTGAAATTTCATTTATGCCGAATATTAGTAAATACGTATTAGAGAATGCCATAGTCGTAAGCGCATTAGCCATAGCTGGCTTCGAATTTTGGTTAAAGGACGCGTCCAATGCCGCCGCAACACTCGCAATATTCCTAGTTGCTGGGACGCGGCTTGCCCCAGCCGTGATGCGAATTCAACAGGGAGCGATTCAAATTCGGAGTCATAAAGGAACGGCACATGCTACCCTGGAAACAATTGATCTCTTGAGCATAGAAGATCGAATTTGCTCGTGTTTAGAATTGAAACAAGATCAATTCAAAGCTGACATTAAAATGAAGAATATCAGTTTCATTTTTTTAAATAGTTCTCAAGCAACATTAAAAGACATTAATCTTGAAATAAATGAGGGAGAGATGGTCGCCATCGTTGGGGAGTCTGGAGCAGGTAAATCGACACTGCTGGATGTAATGCTTGGGTTTAGGTTTCCAACAGAAGGTTTGACATACATTTCTGGTTGTTGTCCCAAGTGTGCGATAAATTATTGGCCGGGAAAGATTTCCGTAGTACCCCAAAATGCAGGAATTCTTTCTGGCTCAATCGCACAAAATGTATCCTTAACAACAGACTCGACACCGATTGACTATGCAAAAATCACAGAGGTTTTAGAAATTGCACAACTAACAGACTTTGTTAGCTCGCTACCAAACGGAATTCATGAACGATTGGAAGAAGAAGGAGGGAACATCAGTGGAGGGCAGCGGCAGCGAATCGCCCTGGCAAGGGCACTTTATTCCAACCCTCAGATTTTGATTCTAGATGAAGCGACCAGTGCACTCGATAGCCAGACGGAGGAGTTGATTGCAACTGCGGTTAACTCCTTAAAGGGTTCGGTGACAGTCGTACAGGTGGCGCACAGACTCTCTTCCGTCAGAAGTGCCGACAAGATAATTTATCTTGAAAATGGTCAAGTTCTTGGTTCAGGAACGATCGAAGAGCTAAGAGCGAAAATCCCAAATTTTGCAGCGCAAGCGTCCTTGTTTGGGTTGTAACAACAGTTTCTCGCGCTCCAGCTACAATTTAAGAGTAATTCGGTACTCTTTGACTACCTAACTAGAAGGAGTATCGGACTGTGGCAATGAACAACCTGAGAATTGGAATGTACGCAGGCTCCTGGCCACAGAATATCGGAAATGCGTTTTTTGATTTTGGTGCAGAGGCCATCATCAGAAAAGCCTTTCCGCAGGCTGAAATTTTTCGAACCGGCGGAGCCGTTCATTGGATGTTCAATAATTCAAAGAAAGCCAAACTTGGAATCGCAGGAAGAGTTTTGAGAAAGCTCACTCCAAACCACCATTCTAGGAATGGGAACTCAATAGAAATAGGGCAATTCGCAGAAATTGACCTATTAGTTTTCCCTGGGATGTCCATGTGCGAAGAATTTGCATTTCATAACGGCCCAACATTTCTTGAAGCGTCGTCAAATGGAGTAGCTGTCCTGGGCCTAGGAGCTGGGGGTTCACTTTACACTTCTAGAGACACGGAAATGTTTGCCGATTTCTTTAATAGACTGGAGAATGCGGCCGTCATAACCCGAGACGATGACACCTTCAGATTATTTGACGGAAAAATTACAAACCTTTACTCGGGAATAGATTGTGCTTTTTTTCTACCCGACTATTTTAAGGCACCTTTGCTGCGAACAAAGGAATATGACGTTCTCACTTTTGACTCCTCTTCGATTCCGAATGAACTGCAAAATCGAAATAAACAAACGTATTTCACACATCATGACATGTGGGGACCGCTGAGCAGTCGCTACACCTCCAAATTCGGCACATTAGTTTCTGACGTCCCAGAAGACTACCTGACGCTATATGCGAATTGTGACGTCACATATTCCGATCGCGTACACGCTTGTATAGCAAGCCTCGCATACGGAAACAGCGCCCGGCTGTTTAGCGACACGCCGCGAAAGGCGTTATTCACAAAGGTTGGAATTCAATCCATAACTAACGAAGTGGTTAGGTTGGACAGTGACTTAATCAATACATTAAAGGATCAACAGATAGAAATGACTCGGACGGCAGTAACTGGATTGCTTAAATGAGAAAAGCCCTTAAGGCGATTTTCCAAGAAATTACGGGCGTTTTTTCAACAAATCAACTCATTTCGAGACGCAGAAAGACGCATCAATCGTTTGCTAAGAACATTGATTGGATTAAATCTCACACGATCGATCGAAGGGGAATTTCCGTAACTTCAAGAATTAGAACGCTATATCCAGAAGTTTCAGGTTATTACATCGACTCACTCTATGACTGGGGCGAGCGTGACCTAGGGAATTCCTTCGCTGAAAATCTCCTTAAAATTCAGGATCCAACAGGTGGGTTCTTAGATCCGAGCGGTAAATCCCTTTGTGTTTTTGATACGGGCCAGGTGATTCGAGGATTGCTTCGTGTGAGAAATTCTGAAAATGAGGCCAAAATAGATAGCGCCCTAATCAAATCAATCACTTGGATCGGGAGCTTAATCGAAAAAGATGGAAGAATCAGAATTCCCGAGGAATCAATCTGGGGCGGAGTAGTACCCCGCGCAATTGTGCTTTATGCGTTAGAGCCTGCTCAGCGCGCTGCAGAATTATTACAAGATTCAAACTCTAAAGAAAAATTCAAATCTGCCGTGGAGTTCACAATTAGAAATGAAGAGTTAAACTTTGCTTCGCTAAATCATTTCCACGCGTATATAGCGGAAGCCCTTTTTGATTTGGGATACATAGATTTGTGCCAATATCAAATGGACAACATAAAAAAATTAATTTCACCAACGGGAAAATTACCAGCGAAACCGAACTCCAAGTGGGCGTGCTCCACGGCGCAGTTTCAATACGCTAAGGTATTTTATAAACTAGGTGATCTAATTACAGGCGATCTACTTTTTAATTTTGGAAAAAATCATCAGAACAGAAACGGAGGATGGTTTGGAACTATAGGTTTTTTGGGACAAGTTACTTCGCCACTTTCTCGACTATCGGCATCTTTTTCAAGGTATTTTCCTTTTGACGAAATCTCCTGGGCGAACAAGTATTTCATGGATGCATTAAATCAACGAATGGTCCTTTCTTTCAGAAACCTTTCAACAACATTTTCAGACCATATTGACAGCGAAGATGGAAGATTAAAGCTCATTAAAAAGGAAATTGATGAATTTAAACCAATGAGAATTCTTGATCTTGGATGCGGGAAAGGGCGTTATATAACTCAATTAGTTTCTGAATTTACAGCAAGTGAATTTATCGCCGTAGACATTTCTAAAGAAGTAATGACTTCCATTTCAAAAGAAGTCGATTGCAGAGTAGGTTCGTTAACTGATATTCCCGCCCCTAATAACTCGATCGATTTTATTTTTGCAATTGAAAGTCTAGAGCACGCGATTCATGTTCCGGGCGCACTGCTGGAAATCAAAAGAGTACTCCGGCCAGGAGGGCGCGTGCTAATAATCGATAAAAACAAGTTTAGCCTTAGGCGATTTACTCTTCCCGACTGGGAACAGTGGTTTAATCCAAAAAGTCTCGGGTACGATATGGAGAAGTTAGGTTTCGATGTAACAATCATTCGAAATATCCCTTATGAAGATCGCCAGGATCGCCTTTTTGCAGCCTGGAGAGGACAAAAGAAGTGAAAGTTGTGATCGTAATTGGTACAAGGCCAGAAGCAATAAAAATGGCACCGATATATTGGGCTATGAACGAAAAAAAAGATTTTTCGCCAATCCTAGTTAACACTGGTCAGCATTCCGATTTGTTAGATGAGACCCTCTCCAGCTTGAAGATAACACCAGACTTTAATTTATTCGTGATGAAAGAGAATCAAAGTCTCGGTGGAGCGGCGTCAGAAATACTTTTGAAAATGACAGGACTCTTAGTTGAGTTAAAACCAGATTTAGTGCTTGTTCAAGGTGACACGACGACTGCCCTTATGGGTGGACTTGCGGCATTTTACCTGGGTATAAAAGTGGGACACGTTGAAGCAGGTTTGCGAACTAAGTCACTAGCTGAACCATTTCCCGAAGAAGGAAATAGACGTGCACTTTCGACGCTATCAACCATAGATTTTTGTCCAACGGAGGCATCAAGAAAGAATCTGCTGAGCGAAGGAAAATCTGAATCGACAACACATGTAACGGGAAACACGGGAATAGATTCCTTGCGAAAAATTCAATTTAAAATTTCGCAAGGTGAAATTCTACCCAGCAAAGAAATTAAAGAGCTGGTGGACTTAGGTCGATACGTCCTTATAACTTGCCACCGCAGGGAATCGTTTGGCAATGCAATCCAAAATATCATGCAAACCATTGCGAAAATAGCACAAACACAACCGGAGACTAACTTCATCTTTCCAGTTCACCCCAATCCGAACGTCAGGTCTGTTGTTGAAAGAGAACTTTCAAACATGCAAAATTTACATCTAATTAAGCCTGTGGCATACGTAGATTTTGTTCACCTGCTAAACCAATGTTTATTTGTGATTTCAGATTCCGGCGGACTTCAAGAAGAAGCTCCCGCCTTAGGAAAAAGAATTATCGTTTTAAGAGAAGACACCGAACGCAGTGAGGCCGTCGAAGAAGGTTATGCATTTTTGGTCGGATCTTCACCTATTTTGATCGAAAAAACAGTCAAAGAACTGTTGAACGGTTCTCTCAATCCTCTGGATAATTCGAATATTTTTGGCGATGGTGAGGCATCGGACAGAATTTTAGAGATCCTGTCGGGTTCTTAAGCATGAATTTTTTGGTATCGATAGTTATGCCAGTGTATAACGGGGAAGACTATGTAGAAGAAGCGATTAATTCGATACTTAATCAAGACCACTCCAACTTTGAGCTAATTATCGTAAATGATGCATCAACTGATGGAACTGACATAGTGATCAATAGTTTCAAAGATTCTAGAATTACAGTCTTGCAGAACGATACGAATTTGAAATTGCCGAAATCTCTTAATGTTGGATTCAAAATGGCTAAAGGTGATATTCATACTTGGACATCGCACGACAATATTTTGGAGGAAAATTTCTTATCAAGCATGATAAATGGACTGATGTCATCGGATGCAGATTTTGTTTATTCAAATTATCAAATAGTGGACGAAAAGGGAAGATTTATAAGGACGGCGATGGTAGAACCAACAGAACAATTAGTCGCAGGAAATTGTATCGGTGCTAGTTTCCTATATAAGAGTGAAATATTTACCGAGTTAGGTGGCTATTCAGAAGACAAATTCATGTTTGAAGATTATGATTTTTGGGTTAGATGTGCTGAAAATGGTTTTAAAATGGTTATCGTAGAGGGCTCACCTTATCGTTATCGAATCCATAAAAATCAATTGTCGAGCACAACCAAACTTCCAGAAAATTATATACAATATCGATTCAAATATATCGTTCACTCAGTTTCGGCAAAAAAGAACATTCGAATCCTTGCGTATGCAAATTTATTCAGTATTTCTTTGAGAAATAAGAATTTCTCAATTGCACTTCTATCACTCTTACAAATGTGGATTCTGAATCCTTTTGTAACCTATCAGGTATTTGTCACCAAGCTAAGAAAAAAGCTTCACTGATGCTAATCAGCATGAGTTTGTACGGTACATCCTCAAAATACTTAATGGGAGCGATTCAGAACGCGAAAAACAGGAACGAATATTATCCTAATTGGGACATGGTCATATTTTTTGGGAAAGAAGTTCCAAAGAAGGTAATAGAAACTTTGAGAGATTACGGAGTTCAACTTTACCCAGGTGAAGAGACTGGTCTTTCAAATCCGATGATGTGGCGTTTTCTCCCAGCTTTTGCACCAGGAGACAAAACCGTCATAGTGCGAGACGCAGACTCTCGGTTCACTAAAAGAGAGAGAGCTGCGGTGGAGGAATGGTTGGAGAGCAAGAAAACCCTTCATGTTATGCGGGACCACCCCATGCACGAAGCTCCGATATTGGGTGGGATGTGGGGCATTCAGGGAGAGACACCGGAACTTGATTTCCAGGCTTTGATTGGCAATGAAACTACAGGGCAATATGGGGCGGACCAGCGATTCTTGACCAGGTATGTCTACAAACGGTTTCGAAAATCAATGCTCGTGCATGATGAGTTTTTTTGCTTCGAGAAAGACCCTCGACCTTTTCCTTTACCCAGCGAGGCAGGAGAATTCGTTGGAGAAAGTTTCAATGAGAAGGAAGAATATGCCGAAGAACTACGCCAAACTAATGTTCAACCGAGATCGAATCTAATCGGCATTAAACGGTGTTTGAAGGTTCGCTTAAGACTGCTGATGAGGGGATACTTGTGATTAAAGTTGCCCATATTGCACCTTCGCGGAAATCTCGAGCATCGGCAGCGTGGCGAATTGTTACCGCTCAACAAGCAATTGGAATAGAAGCTTTCTCTCTGGTCATGATTGACCCCCAAGGGCCGGGGACTGAGACAGTGTATAAGAGAAATTGGTTAAATATAGTTGTTCTGAGATTTTCAAGAATCGTGGGTAGTATCGCAAAAAAAATATTGTACAAACCCAAAACCCAAAACGATTTGCCTTGGAGTTTAGACATTTCAACAAATGGTCTTGCAAGAACCATTACCAGACTTTCTCCAGATATTGTTCATCTTCACTGGATTCCCGCACTAGTGGATTTAGAAAGCATTGCCAGATTAAATGTTCCTGTTTTTATCACGCTTCATGACGTGTGGCCACTAACCGGCGGATGTCATTGCAATTTGGACTGTAACCAATGGGAGCAGGGGTGCTCGGCTTGTCCACAAATGTTTTCTAGATTCGAGAAAATTTATTCGCCGAATGTTCAGTGGCAAAAGCAACTCGATTGTTTCGCAGCAATCAAGAATCTGACAATCGTTTGCCCATCGGAATGGATCTTCGAAATGGCCACGAGATCACCCAAATTTAGACAAAGTTCAGTTGTCAAGATCCAAAACTGTGTAAACGAAAAGGCTGCCTTAAGTTTAGAACCACAGCCGCTCCATATCGAATCTTTCGAAATTGCATTTGTATTGTCCGGTCAGCGTAATTCATATCATAAAGGCTTAGATCTAGTTCTACAGGTATTGAAGATTGTCGACTCTAAAAAACACACAAAACCAATTTCAGTGAATTTTATAGGAATGGAGCTTCCTCAAATTTCGCTGAAAAATGTAACGCTACGTTCTACTCCACATTTGAATTCAGAAGAGAGAATTTTCGAAGAATTGAGTTTTAGTGATCTGGTTTTATTGCCAAGTCGACAGGATAATTTGCCAAACGTAGCTATCGAAGCGAATTTGGTTGGAACCCCAGTCATTGCATTCGAAGTTGGTGGTGTTGGCGAAATCGTAATAGATGCAATCACAGGATTCGTAATCAAACCGTTTGATTGTGACGCGTTTGCCCAAAAAATTATCGACTATGTTGACGGAATAATTACATTACCTTCGCGAGATCAGATTCGAAAGTTGACCGAATTCACCTTTGGCAGTGATCTTGTAGCAAAAAAACACTTAGAGAGTTATAAAGCAGCCTTGAAGGTTCCAAATGTCTAACTCGTTGACTATAGTCACGGTCGTTCGGAATCCAGGTACCGAATTTCTTATGACTTTCGACTCAGTCTTTGCTCTCATTGGAGATACGAATTTGAAGATTAAGTGGTTGATCTTGGATGGTAGTGATGAAACTACCTTAATAATTAAGGGAATCTGTGCTAGCTTAAAATCAGTTAGAAACGTAGAAGTGATCTCGATTCAAGATTCGGGAATCTATGATGCAATAAATCAATCATTAAGATTAATTGACACTAGTCATTTTATGTTCATTCACTCAGGAGATAAAGTGCTACCGACGATAATTTCCGTACTCGGCGACTTGAGTGAAGATTCAGTCGATTGCTTCAAGAGCCAATGGCATGGCCAGCAAGCTGAAACCCTCGCTACCAGAGACCCAATTCGGTATTCACCATTCTTTGGCGTGATGCCTAATCATCAAGGGATGATATTCCCACGAATTTTTACCGAGTTTGAATATGATTTAAGATTTCCGATAGCAGCGGATCTAGATTTGAAGTTGAAACTCCACAGAAGAGCTCGGTTATGTTTCCGAGATACCCAGATCGTTTCATCCCTTGACGGTGGTTTGTCCTCTTCGGCCTTGGCGTTATCAAGTGTTGCCTCCAGAACCAAAGAAATCTGGGCGATTTTTAGAAAGCATTATGGTCTCCTCCATAGCTTTGTCGCGACAGTTCCACATGCGCTAAATTTTCTCCTCAGGGTGCGATATGACCGTTTAGTCCCCTTCTCGCGTCAAACTATTATTTAGTTCGAAGTACGTAGTAGAGGCACCGACGGGTGTCACTGAAGTACCAAACCTGTTAAGAAGGAAGTCCCAAAGTGGCATTTAAGAAGTCTGCAGCCTCTGCAGGTCCTCGCGTGTGGACCGTCGCAGAGCTCGGTGCTTTCTATAAAGAGCACCGTTCAGAACTTCTTGCCCAAGTTTGTTAATTTTCTCAACAAACTCGCTTCAATATCTCCCCTGTGCTCTCGATTTCATTATCGAGCACCTGCGTATAAACACGTAGCGTTACTTTAGGATCGGAATGTCCTAATAACTTCTGAGCGGTAGTCACGTGTATACCTTGGGTTTTCAGTAGGTATGCATAGGTATGTCGGAGCGAGTGAATATGGATGCCATAAGGATCGAGAACCTTACGGAGAGTTTTCGGAGATTTGGGGATTGTGCAAAAGTCTCCGATCAGCGGCACCACGCGGACACCTGATTGCGACTTGGTTGATCCATGAATGGACTTTGTTACGTAAATGCGGCCGTCTCTAATATCGTCTTTGGTAAGGACAACAGCTTCACCCCAACGAAGTCCATGGAGGGCTAAAAAGCGTATTTGAGGGGTATAACGGCCGAAATCAGCGGCTTTTAGCTCATCCCAGGTTAAGAACTTGCGGGAGGCGACTACAAGGGCTGGTGTCCTGACTCCGTGGGCAGGTGAAGCATCGACAAGCTCTCTTGCTACAGCCTCTCTGAAAATTGTCTTGATGACAGCCAATGTCATCAGCATTGTTTGCGGCGGCAAAAACTTGATTAGGTTCTGAATCTCAGCTCGCTTGATTGTTTCGAGGTCGCGGTGAGATAAATGCTTCTCAACGTGACACCGATACATGGATGAATAGTTTTGACGTGTTTTCACACGGACAGGAAGGGTTGAGATTACGTCCTGCGCAAACTCGCCGAATAACACATTTCCCCCTATCTAACTTTGGCTTCGAATAGTTCATGCACACTCTGACAACTGCGTCGCAAAGTTATTCGTAAATAAAATTTGAATCGTTTTTATGACTGATTAGAAAAATATTCCTGACCACTTCGATTGACTGGTCAGAAAATCTCAGGAGACTCTCAGTTTTCTTTATAAAAGGCCGAAACCCGGCTCCTCATGCGAGGAGCCGGGTTTCGGTTACTAATAAAGGGGGCTAAT